>ENA-OQAS01000001-OQAS01000001.1-human-gut-metagenome-genome-assembly--contig:-NODE-1-length-230969-cov-6.356491_pt1 | contig 230969 bp, 322 predicted proteins | sample MGYA00242733_ERZ504523 | MGnify/ENA primary metagenome ERZ504523 (study PRJEB26092, sample SAMD00036239) | human gut metagenome | host: Homo sapiens | study: EMG produced TPA metagenomics assembly of...
TATAATACGCCCAATCACACGCAGGCAATATTATATTATATAGAGCCCCTGCTGTCAAGCCTTTTTTTGAAGTTCTTTGGAATTTTTTTCATTGTGCAAAATGACAGAAAATCCGGCTCCATTTTTGTAAAAATCACCAAAGCAGAACCATCGGTTTTTTGGTGTCTCTCCCCTGTCGAACCACAAGATGTAGTTGCCGTTCTCCATATTTAGTAGGAAACGCCCCGCGCCGTGGAAAAATTCCGTCGCGTCGCTTTGACCGAATTTTTGAAAAATTTAATTTTCGGCAGCAAAAGTTATACGACATTGTACTAATAAAATAAACGCAGCGCCCAAGCCGATCGGCCTGAACGCTGTGCAAATCGCTATATTATAGTATGTTTATATATAAGGGCTACTTGAGTTTGGCAATCGTCACGCCGTTCTCGCCCTCGCCGTACACCCCCAGCCGGTACTCTGCCACATTGGGTGGTGGCGCAGTTCTTCCTGTACGGCGGTACGCAGCGCGCCGGTACCTTTGCGTGGATAATACGCACCTCGGATATGTTATTGAGCACGCACTTATCAATAAACAGACCCAGGTTGCCCAGGGCTTCCTCTACCGTTTGGCCTCGCAGATCCAGCTCGGTTTTCACATCCGCGTCTGCCCGGGAGGTGGTGCGCCGCAGGGTACGCTGGCCGGTGATCGGCGCTTTCTTCTTGGGCGGCAGCAGGCGCAGATCCGTGGGTTTGACCCGCGTTTTCAGCATACCGGAGGAAACCAAGATCTTGCTGCCCAGTTCCAGCACGTCGCCCTCACCAATGCCCTTGATGAGCACATGGTCCCCTACCTGCAAGGGGCGGGGCAACTTATAATCCGTATCCCAATCGGTGTTCAGCCGGTTGGGGTTCACAATATCGTCCAACTCACCCAAGCGATTTTTGATTTCCCGCCTGGTCTTGCGGGCCAATTCTGTGGCGTTGGTGGCAGTCTGCTCTTTCTTCAACTGCTCCAGCTGGAGCAGAAAGTCCGAAGATGTGCGTTTGGCAGCATCTATCAGCCGCTGTGCCTCTCGCTTAGCCTTGTCCAGTTCTCGATCCCGCAGGTGTCGATCTTGGACTTTTCTTCTCTGGCCTTGGCTGCCAACCGCTCTGCCTCTTGCCGTTCCTTGGTCGCCGCTGCCCGCTCCTCGTCCAGTGCCTTTCGAGCGTTCTCCAGGTTCTCCAGCACAGACTCAAACTGCCGGTTCTCCGAGCCGACAATCTCCTTAGCCGCCCGCACTACCGCCGGTTCCATGCCCAGGTGCTCCGTAATGGCAAAAGCGTTAGACCGACCGGGCACGCCGATCAGCAGCCGATAGGTAGGCCGCAGGGTCTCCACATCGAACTCGCAGCAGCCGTTGCTGACCCCGGGCGTATCCAGCGCATAGGCTTTCAGCTCCGCATAATGGGTGGTGGCGACAATGTGCGCTCCCTTTTGGCGCAGATATTCAATGACAGACACTGCCAGTGCCGCGCCCTCGATGGGATCCGTGCCTGCGCCCAACTCGTCGATCAGCACCAGGGAGTCTTTGTCCGCCTTTCCCATAATATCAATAATATTCACCATATGAGAGGAGAAAGTGGACAGGTTTTGGGCAATGCTCTGTTCATCGCCGATATCCACCAAGATTTGACGGTACAGCGCCAGTTTGCTGCCGTCTGATACCGGGATCAACAACCCGCAGCCCACCATTGCCGTCAGCAGACCCAGGGTCTTAAGGTCACCGTCTTGCCGCCGGTATTAGGGCCGGTGATCACCAGAGTATCATAGTCCGTGCCCAGGGTAATATGCACCGGCACCACCCGCTCTTTATCAATCAGCGGATGGCGGGCATTTTTCAAATCCGTTACGCCCTCGGTATTCAGCTGGGGACGAGCGGCTTTCATTTGGTATGCCAAGTGCGCCTTGGCAAAAATCAAGTTCAGCCGCACAGCACTGTCATAACTGTGGCGCACGCTCTCTGCAAAAGTGCCTGCCTCTGCGGACAGCTCAAAGAGAATGCGCTGCACCTCTTCCCGCTCCCGGCCCTCTAACACCTTAATGTCATTATTGGCGTCCACCACCGCCGCCGGCTCGATAAACACCGTAGCGCCACTGGAGGAGGTGTCATGCACCAGACCGGGCACCTCGCCCCGGTGCTCCGCCTTTACCGGCACTACAAAGCGCCCACCACGCTGGGTGACGATAGGCTCTTGCAAGAATTTTTGGTAATGGGTGGAGTGGATCATACCGTCCAGCCGCTGCCGAATGGCCGCTGCCTTGGCCTTGATCTTCCGCCGAATGTCGTAAAGTTCTTCCGATGCCTTGTCCGCCATTTCCTCCGGACTGACAATGCAGGTAAAGATCCGGTTCTCCAAATATTTGTTCACCGTAATGCCGTCAAAAAAGAAATTCAGGGACGAGCTTGTGCCCGCCAAATGGCCGTGCCAGTCGTCCAGAATGCGCAGCGCCCGCAGGGTGTCGCCCACCTGCAGCAACTCCGTCATATTCAGGCACCCGCCGGCTGCCGCCCGCTGCAACGGACCGTTTACATTATGCAGCCCGCCAAAAGACGCGCGCCGAACCGGGCCAGCATAGAAAAAACCGTCCTCCGTCTGATCCAGCAGGAGAGCAATCTCCCCCGGGTCTGCCGCAGGGCGCAGCGCCAATGCCGCCTCTTTGGCGTCGTCACAGGTGGTCTGTTCCGCCAAAAGGGCAAGCACCTTATCCAGTTCCAAGGTTTGCAAATTCTTATCCATATCTCTATCCATTATGATGCTATGTAGTCGTGTCCCCGGCTTGCAGGGACTTGTAGAATTCCAGTGTGGTAAAGCGCCGGTCCAGCCGCCGCAGGGTGTACTGCTCCGTCACCCGGCCCAGCAGTGCCATTTGCTCCGGCGACAGAGCAAAGCCGAAAATACGCCCCGGCTCCGTCAGGCAAATGTAGCGCACGGCGGTCATCACCGTCTTGGGTACCGCCACGGCGCCTGCCTTGGGGCAATTCTCACAGTAAATGCAGCCCCCGTCCACATCAAAGTACATCACCGGTGTTTCATAAGTACCGCAGTTGGCGCAGGCCAAAATATTGGGCATATAACCGGAGATGGACAGGGCGCGCAGCTCAAACACCGCCTTGATTTGCACCAGCGGCTTGGTGCCCTTGCACAATAGGTGCAGGGTGTTCAGCAGCAGGCGCAACAATTCCGGCGCCGGTTGTTCCTCCGCCGCCAATTCGTAGCTGAGCTGAGCAAAATATTGGGCTGCTGCCAGCCGATCAATATCCTGCCGCAAGCCAAAAAACACCTCAATGGGTGCCGCACTGTCTACCGTATAGGCGTCGCGCCCACGGTACAGGGCGAACTCGCCATAGCAAAAAAGAGAGGTGGCAGCGGCACGCCGATTCTTCAGCTGCTTGCCGCCTCGTACAAACGCACGCACCAGCCCGTGATCCGCCGTCAGCAAAGTCACCAGGCGATCATTCTCCCCGGTGGTCTGCTCCCGTATCACTAGTCCTTTGGTGGTACTGTTCATGCCCCTCTTGTCGTTCCTCTTCCTTGTATTTCAAATAATCGGCCACACGGCCGGTTTGTATAAACTGTTGCCAGCTGTTCTCTGCCATCGACATAGGATCACCGTTTTTATTGTATCCTATGCGTACAACGCCATTTGTGCCAAATTCATCCAAGGACAAAACCCAACACCGCAGCGGCAAAAAATCAATTTATTCGTTATCCAAACCAAAGTTGTGGATCAGGCCCTCACGGTTACGCCAGTCCTCTTTCACCTTAACCCAGGTGTGCAGATTGACCTTGATCCCGAAAAAGCGCTCCATATCCTGCCGAGCAAATGTGGCGATCTTTTTAAGCATAGCGCCGCCCTTGCCGATAACCATACCCTTATGGCTCTCCCGCTCGCAGTAAATGGTGGCGTCCACATCCAAACAGCTGCCGTCCGGGCGTTCCTTCATCTTCTCAATAGCAACGGCAATGCCGTGGGGAATCTCCTTATCCATTAGGCGCAGGATCTTCTCCCGGATCATTTCCGCCGCCAGCACCCGCTCCGGCTGATCCGTCAAGGTATCGTCCGGAAAAAAATGGGGCGACGGCAGCGCCAGGCGTTCCATCTCCGTCAGCAGATCCTGCACACCCTCGCCGGTCTGGGCGCTGCAAGGCACCACAGCCGTAAAGTCATACAGCCCTGCCAACTGGCCGATGCGGGGAGCCAGTTCCGTCTTGTCCCGCAACATGTCAATTTTGTTAATGGCTAGGATCACCGGCAAGCGCTGCTTTTTGCACATTGCCAGCAGTTCCTGCTCCTTGTCGTTGAGCTCGCCTTAGGCTCCACCACAAACAGGCAGGCATCCACGCCGCTACCGTGTCGCCTACCGCCTGGTTCATATGCTCGCCCAGCTTGTTGTGGGCATGGTGAAAACCGGGAGTGTCTGTAAACACCAACTGCACCTCGTCCCGAGTCAGCACGCCCATGATCTTGGTACGGGTGGTCTGTGGCTTAGAAGACACAATGGCGATCTTGCTGCCGGTAAGTCGGTTCAAAATAGAAGATTTGCCCACATTGGGCTTGCCGATAATGGCGATAAATGCAGATCGGGTCATGACTCGTCTCCCATGTAATAGCTGCTGTCCCGCTTCCAGCCGATTTGGGTCAGCACAGTTTCTTCCTTTTCGCGCATACGCACTTCTTCCAGTCCGCCTTGCTCATGGTCGTAGCCCAGCAGGTGCAGCATGGAATGGACGGTCAAAAAGCCGATCTCCCGCTGCAAGGGGTGATTATACAGCTCTGCCTGCTCCATGGCTTTCTCCATAGAGATCACAATATCCCCCAGCAGCTTGGCGCCGGTGTCGTGGTTAATGTCGTACACACCGTTCTCCCCCAGAGGGAAGCTAAGTACGTCCGTCTCTCTGTCGATGTTCCGATATTCTTTGTTCAGCTCACGGATCTGTTCGTTATCCACAAAGCGCACGCTCACCTCTGCACTGCCCTCGAAATGCTCCAGCTCCAGCACAGCGTGGCAACAACGGCGGATCAGCAACCGAATACCGGTAGGCACCTTCACTGCCTTTTGATCGTTTGAAATGACCACTTTTACAGATTCCATTACTTGTTTTTCTCCTCATATTTTTCATACGCCCGAATAATGTCCTGCACCAACCGGTGGCGCACCACATCCTTCTGGCTGAATTTATGAATTTCAATATCATCTACATGCTTTAGAATGTCCATCACCTTCACCAGCCCGGAGCGCTTGCCCTCCGGCAGGTCAATCTGGGTAATGTCGCCGGTGACCACCATTTTGGAGTTGAACCCCAGGCGGGTCAAAAACATTTTCATCTGCTCCGGCGTGGTGTTTTGAGCCTCATCCAGGATAATAAAACTGTCGTCCAAGGTGCGCCCGCGCATATAGGCCAGCGGCGCCACCTCGATAGCGCCTCGCTCCTGGTAGCGCTGAAAACTCTCAGCCCCCAGCATATCAAACAGTGCGTCATATAACGGGCGCAGGTACGGATCTACCTTGCTTTGCAGGTCGCCGGGCAGGAAGCCCAACTTCTCCCCCGCTTCCACCGCCGGGCGGGTCAAAATGATCCGGTTCACCTCTTTGGCACGAAAGGCGGTAACCGCCATTGCCACAGCCAGGTAAGTTTTGCCGGTACCGGCCGGGCCCACGCCAAAGGTGATGGTGTTTTTGGCGATGGACTCGCAGTACCGCTTTTGACCCACGGTCTTTGGCTTCACCGGGCGACCCTTGGCCGTCACACACACCGAGTCCGTGGTCATGGAGGAGAGCACATCCTCGTTGCCCTCGCCTACCAGCGAGATCACATAGCGCACATTCTGCTCCGTCAGCTGCTCGCCTTTGTTAATTAGGGTCAGCAGTCCGTTCAGCGCCCGGGCAGCGGCGGCCACATTCTCTGCGTCCCCCACCACCTTCAGGTCTGCGCCCCGGCAGGTGATAGTCACGCCGTACTCCCGCTCCAATAGCTTTATGTTTTCATCGAAGCTGCCAAACAGGTTCGCTGCCTGTTCCATCGCTTCAAAAGTGATTACCTGTTCTGTCATACTTTAACTTCTGCCTTTATCCGTTCAATTCTGCGCTCCTCTACCCCGCAAACGGTAAAGTGCACATTCTCATAATCCACCGTCACCGGCTGGGTCTCCTTGCCGGTGGGAAGATAGCCCAGGCGACTGATCAAAAAGCCTGCCAGCGTGTCATAATCCCCCTCCGGCAAGGGCACACCCAGCGCCTTTTCCGCATCCTCCATATCTACCGAGCCATCAAAGGTGAAGGTGTGCTCCCCGGTTTGGATTACATCCGCCTCTTCCTCATCGTACTCGTCCATAATATTGCCCACGATGCTCTCCAGAATATCCTCCATGGTCACCAGCGGCAGTGCCGCCGTACTCGTCCACCACAATGGCCATCTGGATACGCTTGTCCGTCATGGTGGCGAACAGCTTGCCGCAGGGAATACTCTCCGGTACAAACAGCGGCTCCCGCACATAGTCCGTCAGCCGGGTGCCCGCCGGCACAGGCTTACCCACAAAGGGCAGCAGGTCTTTTACATAGAGAATACCCTGCACATTGTCCAGATCCTCGTGGAATACCGGAATCCGGGAGCACCCTGCCTCCAGTGCAAAGGCAGCGGCATAACCGATGGTGGCCGTCTCCTCCACTGCCTCGATCTCTGTGCGATGTGTCATAATATCTTCCGCACAAAGTCGGTCAAAATCAAAGATATTGTGGATCATCTCCCGCTGAGACGCTTCCAGTTCTCCTTTGGCCTGGTCCTCGTCCACCAGCTGGCGAATTTCCTCTTTCGTTGTGCTCTCGCGCTTAAATAATCGGTCAATCAGGCTGTTCCCGCCCATAATGGCCCCTGCCTCCTGTGCAATACAAATTTTTCCGTTTATTTATTATATACACTTTATTTTAGATTGTCAAATATGTTAAAATATAAAGCAGAAAGGCAGGTAGCTATGATAGACGATTTGCTGACGGAAGAGAATGTTTGGGACCGACTGCGCCGGGATGGCAAGCCCCTGGTGCTCTATGGCATGGGCGACGGAGCGGAGAAAATCAATGCGTGTTAGAAAGCAAGGGAATGCACATCACTGCGGTCTTTGCCAGTGATGATTTTGTGCGAGGCCAGTCTTTTTTAGGCCACACGGTGCAGCGCTACCGGGAGGTGTGCGCGCAATTTACGGACTTTAATGTGGTACTGGGCTTTGCCAGCCAGCGCCCGGAGGTACTGGAAAACATCGCCCGGATCAATCAGGAGCACCCGGTGTATGCACCGGATATTCCGGTGGCAGGTGTCGGGCTGTTTACCCGGGAATACGCCGCTGCCCACCGGGCGGAAATAGAGACTGTTTACGCCAAATTGGCCGATGAGGAGAGCCGCCGGGTGTATCATTCCGTATTGCGTTACAAAATCAGTGGTAAAGTTGATTACCTTTACAATTCATTTGCAAATATGGACGAGATTTTTACCGAAATTTTGCAAGTGAACCAACAGGAGATTTTGGTGGATATGGGCGCTTATAACGGCGACACAATTCGCCAATTTTTGCAGTATTCGTGCGGAAAATACAAATCTATTTACGCCTTGGAGCCGGATGGCAAAAACTTCAAAAAGCTGTGCCGCTCCACCGAGGGTATGCAAGGCGTTCACCTTTACAATAAAAGCGCCTGGGACCGGCAGACCACTTTACATTTTAACGCCTGCGCCGGGCGCAATTCCCACCTGTCGCCCACCGGTACGGCGGTAGAAGCCACGGATCTGGACAGCCTGCTGCAAGGCGCGCCGGTGACCCTGCTGAAAATGGACATTGAGGGCAGTGAAAGCAAGGCGCTGACCGGCGCCGCCCACACCATTGTCACCTGGCGGCCCAAACTATATGTATGCGCCTACCATCGCAACGAAGATTTGTTCTCCCTGCCGCTGCAAATTCTAAACCTTTGCCCGGACTACAAGCTGTACTTCCGCCACAGTCCGTACATTCCGGCGTGGGAAAGCAATTTTTACTGTATTCCGACCCATTTGGACGACAACGACCATTAACGCCCCGCTGCATTGACAAGGCTCTTTACAAATTATATAATAGATTTTACGGCTTATGAAATGAAGCGTCCTCTTTGGAGGGCAGTTAGGAATGTCTATGCTGACCATCGCAATACCGCAGTTCGTAGAGAACCTGCGCAAAAACATACAAGGGGTAGAAACCACTGAAGAACTGCTGATCCGCACGCTGATCGCTGTGGGGAGCGTTGTGGTGCTGCTTCTGTTACGAAATATCATTTCCGGGGGAATACTCACCGTCATTGGCAAGACCTTTTGCCGCCGCAAACCCCGGGTGCAATCGCTGATTAAAGACGGACTGAAAAAGCCCCTGGCCTTTTTCTTGGTACTGGCCGGCATTGCCTTGGGTCTGCAAATCATTGCCCCCTCCGGAGAGCTACATAAGATCGGCCTGTTTCTCATTAAGGCCGGCGGCATTGTGTGCGCCTGCTGGGGCGGCGTGCGCCTACTGAACGGCGAGCTGGACAATTATACCTTTGACACGGCAGCCGGCGAGGACAAAACCCGGCTGACCGCCTTTCGCTTTATCTCCAATGTAGCCAAGATCGTGATCATCTGCATCGGCGCACTGCTGGTGTTGGAACTGCTGGGCTACTCCGCCACACGCATTTTTGCCGCTTTAGGCATCGGCGGCGTGGCTGTGGCTTTTGCCTGTAAAGATGCGGTGGAGAACCTGATCTCCGGCTTTATCATTGTGTTTAACAAGCCGTTTCGCGTGGGGGACTTTATCACCGTTGGAGAATTAAGCGGTACGGTGGAGGACATTGCCGTGCGCTCCACCACCCTGCGGGCGCTGGACGGCAGCCGTTATGTGCTGCCCAATACAGCCCTGACCAATCAAAGCATTGTCAACTATGCGGATATGGAAAAGCGACTGATCGACCAAACTTTCACTTTGCATTATAAACACAGCCGCACGGACTTAGAGCGGTTTGAGCAGGATCTGCGAGCACTGTTGCAGGCCGATCCGGCAGTCGTACAGGACGATATTCGAACAGATTTTGTGAATTATGGCGCCCACGGCATGGATGTGCAGGTGTACTATTGTGTGATCGCCCCCACCGTAGTGGAGCTAGGGCAAATCAAAAATCGTTTGAACCTGCAAATCAAAGAGCTTCTCGACAAAGAGGGCTTTGAACTGGCATACAATTCTGCCACTGTTTACTTGGAGCAAGAGACGGAGGGCAAGGAACAATGATGTTTGTTGTTTACGGCGTAATTATCTTTCTCGCTTCCGGCATCGCGCCTTTTTAGGCGGTGGCTCCGGGGTGATTATTAAACCGCTGCTGACCCTGCTGGTAGACGACACCACCGAGGTCATCAACTTTATCTCCTCCGTGTCCGTTTTTGCCATGAGTTGCAGTTCCACCGTAAAGCACCTGCGTGCCAAGACCAAGGTGGACTTTAAGACCGTGCTGCTGATCTCTGCCGGGTCTATTTTAGGCGGCTTTGCAGGCAAGCACATTTTTGATCTGTTTAACCGACTGCTCAGCGACAACCTGGCTATGGCTTACCAGGCTGTACTGTTGGCCTGTCTGCTGGCAGTGGCTCTATGGTATGTGAACAAGGGCAAAAAGAGCTTTCACTTAAAGAACCCAATCACCATTCTTCTGGGTGGCGTCGTGCTGGGCATTCTGTCCAGCTTCTTGGGCATTGGCGGCGGACCCATCAACATTATGTTCTTCCTGCTGTTCTTCTCTATGAGCATGAAGGAAGCCACTGTGTACAGCGTGGCCGTCATCTTCTTTAGCCAGCTGTCCAAGCTGGTGACCTATGTACCACCGCCACGGTGCCCAAGTTCGACTACCGCATTCTGCTGATTGCGGCTCCGGCAGCTGTGATTGCCGGTATCATTGGCGCAGCACTGAATAAAAAGGCAAACAACAAGATCGTCACCCGGGTATTTTCCGCGGTGCTGGGCGTATTTATCTGCCTGAACATCTACAATGCAATCACCGGCTTTATAGCCGGATAAATAAGAAGTCAATACGCTGCGCCCTCGGGTGCAGTTCAGGAACAGGAGTTGAACATGGCAAAGCGTAAGAACATCATCTTCTACTTCAGCGATCAGCAGCGGTGGGATACCGTCAATGAAACGGTGACCCCTAACCTGATGCAGCTGGCCAAAGAGGGCACCCTCTTTGAGAACAACTTTACCTGCCAGCCGGTGTGCGGCCCGGCCCGTGCCTGCCTGCAAACCGGTGTGTATGCTACCCAGTGCGGCTGCTACTGGAACGGCATTCCCCTGCCGGAAAGCATTACCCCGCTGGCCCATTACTTTAACGAAGCCGGGTATGACACTGCTTATGTGGGCAAGTGGCACTTGGCCTCTGACCGGCTGCCGGGGATCGCACCCACTGCGAGGCCACGCCGGTACCAAAAGAGAAGCAGGGCGAGTACCGCTACTGGCGGGCAGCGGATGTGCTGGAATTCACCAGCCACGGCTACGACGGCTATATCTTTGACGGCGACGGCAACAAGCTGGACTTTACCGGCTACCGGGCTGACTGTATTAACGACTTTGCCTGGAATACCTGGAGAGCGGACGGGAGGCAGACAAACCCTTCTTCCTATTTATCAGCCAGCTGGAGCCCCACCACCAAAACGACCACCATCATTACGAGGGCTATAAAGAGACCGTCAATCAATACAAGGACTATCCTCTGCCCCCGGACCTCACCTTCCTAAAGGGCGACTATAAAGAGATGTACCCGGACTATATCTCCGCCATCAATCGGTTGGACTATAATGTGGGCCGCCTGGTGCAAAAACTCAAGGATCTGGGCATTTATGACGACACGGTTATCATCTATTCCTCAGATCACGGCAGCCACTTTAGACCCGCAATTTGGAGTACAAGCGCTCCTGCCACGACAGCGCCACCCACACCCCGCTGATCATCAAAGGCGGCGGCTTTGACGGCGGCAAGGCAGAGAACCGGCTCACCTCCCTCATCGACCTGCCCCCCACTTTCCTGAGCCTGGCGGGCATTCCCATACCGCCCAGTTACATGGGCAAGGATCTGTGCCAAATGCAGCAGACGACACAGCCACTTCACGACTGTGTGTTTATGCAGATCAGCGAAAGCCAGTGCGGCCGCGCCATTCGTACGGACCGGTTCAAATACGCGGTACGCACCTTAGCGCCTACCGGCTATCTAAAGTACAATGCCGGTGTATACTTTGAGGATTATCTTTATGATTTGGAGAAAGATCCCATTGAGCGCTGCAACCTGATCCGTGATCCCCGTTACAGCCATGTGCGCCAGGAGCTGAAATACCTGCTGCTGCGTGAAATGAAAAATGCCGGAGAAGCCGCACCTGTGATTCTCCCCGCCCTGAAAGTGAGGAAAAAATAATGAACGAGCCCCAAAAGAAATACCTAACCACCAAGGAGCGGATATGCTTTACCGTGGGTGCCTTCGGCCGCTCCGGTATTTATACGCTGATGTCCATGTTTACCTTGGTATTCTTCCAAAACGGTGCCGGGCTGTCCCTGTCTCAAGGTACCACAATCATCTTGATTGGCCGTATCTTTGACGCTCTCAATGACCCGGTGATGGGCATGATCGTAGATCGCACCAAGTCCAAGTGGGGCAAAATGCGGCCCTATCTGCTGTTTGCACCGGTGCCCATTGCTATCTGCACCATATTGCTGTTTACTGCGCCCTTTAAGGAGGGTTCCACCGCCGCTTTTGTGTGGGCGCTGATCACCTACATTCTGTGGGGTGTGGCCTTTACCGTGCAGGACGTGCCTTTCTGGGGTCTGTCCTCTGTAATTACCCCACTGGAGAGTGAGCGTACTTCCTTTATTTCCACCGCCCGCCTGGGCTCCACCTTCGGTGGCATTCTGCCGGCGCTGCTGGTGCCCATTCTGTATCAGAGCAACATGGGCTATAACAAAGGTTTCTTTGTAGGCGCCTGATCTTTGCCCTGCTGGGCTGCGGGCTGTCCATTCTCATCTTCTTTGTATCCAAAGAGCGCGTGCCCAAGATGGACCACACCCCCTCCTTCAAGGAGACTTTTGTGGTGCTGGGCAAGAACAAGCTGCTGCTGATCGTTATTGCCGCTTCCGTTCTGGGCTCCACTATGGTTACCGCCAACCAATGCGCGGACTATATCGGCAATTACATTATTATTCAAAATTATACAGACTTCCGCCAGATCTTTATGGACTTCCTGCCCGGCGCACAAAGCACCCTGGTACAATGTGGACGCTGCGGCAGCCTATGACTTCTGGATTCCCCGCGGCACCATTGTGACCACCCTGACCGTAGCCATCGGCGTGGGCATGGTGCCGGCCATGGCCATCTTCCCCCTGCTGCGCAAGAAGTTCAGCTTAAAGCAGATCTACATCGGCTCCGCCTTGTTCGGCTTTGTCGTGCACGGCCTTTGCTATGTGATTTTGGCACAAGATGTAACCAAGATCAATATCTTTATCCTGTGGATTTTCCTGTTCCTGATGGGTCTGCCCCTTGGCATTTACAATGTGATCACCTACGCGCTGATTGCCGACTCTATCGATTATCTGGAATGGAAGACCGGCGAGCGCCAGGAGGGCGTGTGCTTTGCATTCCAAACCTTCCTGTCTAAGGTAAACGCCGCGATTGCCACTTTCGTGTTCGGTCAGCTGCTGGCGCAAACGGACTTTAAGGCCGTAGACAAATCCCTGATGGATAACGCCGGGCGTCAAATCTTCTTTGAACAGTCTGCCAGCACCCAAAAAATGCTGCTGGCGCTGGTGACCATTGTACCGGCTGTGGGCTTTATCCTGACCATCATTCCCATGTTCTTTAACAAGTACACCGGCAAGGTGAAGGCCCAGGCACAGGCCGAGCTGGAGGCTAAGCGCGAAAAGCTGATGGAAGGTGAAGAAGCCTAAATACCCTGAAAATCATAAAAAGCGCTTCCTGCGGGAAGCGCTTTTTATTACCTCTTCTTATATTCCCTTTTTGCAGTAGCGCACGCTGTTCTTGTTCTTTAGAGCAGTCCAAGAGCGGCTGTATTCACGCTTTTTGTCTTTTGCGCGTACACGGTATCAACGATCGGTAAAAAGCGCACAGAGGGATTGCTGTGCCGTCCTTGCACAGTTTTGAAAGCCTCTTTTCTAAAGGACAAGGCATAGAACGCACAAAAAGCACCGCCGCAGCGGTGCTTTTGTTTTTATTGGTTGATCTTATTCAGCGCTGTCGTCGCCCTTAGCGGCGCGCTTAGCCACCAACTCACTCAGGATACGGCTATGCTCTTTATCGGACATTGCATACTTAATGGTGGGCAATGCGGAGAGAACCATACCGATGGCAGGCGGAATGGAGATCAGGAAGAACATGGTGGCGGCGTACTTACCGGCGCCGGAACCACCGTCATAGCTCAGGAAATCTGCGCCGCTCTTCAGGGCTTCATTCAGCTTCAAAATATTGGCGTCACTATAACCTACAAAGTGGTACACCGCAGCAGACAGGATAGAGGCGATACCGCCGGACAGCTTGGTGATAAAGGACTGGCCGGAGAAGAATACACCGTCGGTACGCACGCCGTTGTGGTACTCCTCGTAGTCCACGCAGTCGGCGATCATCACGGACTGGAGCACATTGATACCACCCATGCAGCGCCTGCAAAGAAGAAGCACAGCCCGGTAAGGACCACCCATACCATAGAGGTCTTTACATCGCCGTGGGCGATCTTAAAGAACACATACAGCAGAGCAAAAGGCACAGCGCCAGCAACGGAATAGAAGTTATAAACGCTCTTTTTCTCGTGCTTGCGGATCAGCGCCGGAGTAATGCCCATAGCGATAAACTGACCCAGGAACACGGCGGCGGCGATCACAGCCAGGCGCACCAAAATGCTCCAGTTCAGACCAGCCGGCTTGCCGTTGGCACCCGTCTGCAACACATTCATAAAGTCGCCGTTGGCGTAATAATAGGTAATCAGCGTCATGGCAATGAGCATGAGCAGCTGAATGGGACTTCTGAGAATACCGGAGATCAAAATCTGGCGGAACGGCTTGTTCTGGAACATAATTTTGAAGTTCTCGGTAAAGGTATATTTTTTCTCTGCCTGCTCCACCCGCTCTCTGGTGCCGATGCCGGCAAACTCAAAGAGAACAGTGGCGATCACGGTCATAATAATCACGGTCAGGATAAAGCCGTACTGAGAAGCCTTAGCCTGAGAGTAACCCTTGTTTACAAAAATTTCAGCGACCACCTGGCGATCTGCACCACCAGCACGCCAACGCCGCCGATACCGGCAACGATACGAGCCAAGCCCAGCAGCTTGCTGCGGTCGTCCTCGTCCTCCGTCATCAGAGAAGTAATGCCCCACAGCGGAATATCACACACGGTAAAGCACATACCCCAAGCAATGTAAGACACAGCAGCCCAAGCCACGATCAGCACCTTTTGGGTGTTTGAAGTGGCAGTGGCATAGTTACCATTGAGGAACGCCAAGACGGTGACCACGCCGATAATGGCAGGAAAAATAATCAAGTACGGACGGCATTTGCCCCACTTGGTACGAGTGCGGTCCACAATGGTGCCCATCATCGGGTCATTGATGGCGTCCCACACACGGGCCAGGGCAAAAATCCAGCCCAAAGCCATTGCCGGCAGGCAAATTACATTTTGGAAATAGAAATACAGACCTGTGGCTACAATGTTGTAGATCAGGTTTTGACCCAGCATACCGGTGAGGTACATATTACGCTCTTTTTTGGTATAGGTCCTTGTTTGGTTTGACACTTTATCGAGTCCCCCTATATTTTTTCTTCTATTTTACCAGTATGTGTAGCAAATAGCAAGTATTATTTGTGCAAAAACGACAGTGTGCGCCAAAATGTAAGACGTTGTCCACTTTGCAATTTCACTTACAGCCGCAGGGACAAAGATACGGTGTTATGGCCGTAATCATAACTCTCTGTAAAACCGTATTTGCGATACATTTTGTACCCGGCGGAGTCTCGGCTGACCCCGCAGCAGGAAAGGTAGTCTACGCCCAGCTCCCGCAAATGACGGCACAGGGTGTCCATTAGCCGTGTACCCCACCCCTGCCGCTGATAGGGCGGCAATATATCCAGGTGGAAGTGCACCGGCCGGTTTTTGATTTTGCCCAGGCACCACAAATAGCCCAGCAAGCCCGCCGCCTGATCCGGCGCTGTGCGCAACACCCGGCGCAGATAAGTGGTGCGGTAGCGATGCGCAAAGCCCCGGTAGTCCGCAGCACAGAGAATGTACCCCACCGCCCGATCGCTTTCGTCCGCCAGCACAAAAATATGACCCGGCTCGTAAGCAGTAAAATAGTCGTTATAAATCAGCGTTACCGCCTCTAAGGTGCGCCCGGTTCTTTGAAACGGCTTGGCCGCCGTCTCCCGGCATATTTGGCGCAGCCGGTCCCGGTCCGCCGGGCGATAGGGTCGAATGGTCATAATGCCTCCGAATATAGCAAAAGCCTGAGAGCCGCACAGCCCTCAGGCTTTATTGGTTTCATCAGTTATCTGCGGTTTCTTCTGTCTGGGCATTACGGCGCTGCACCAGCGCTTCCAAAATGGTGCGGTGCTCCTCGTCCGTCATACCGTAGTGACGCAGCGGAATGATGGACAAAAACAGACCGATAGCCGGCGGAATAGAACACAGGAAGAACATCATCCCCGCGTACTGGGGGAACTGATCCTTAAAGGACGCCCCGGCACGCAGCGCCTCGTTGCAGGCGCTTACATTGTCGCCGCTAAAGCCCACAATGGAGTAGCCGACGCCCTGAATAATGGAGCTGATCCCGGCGGACAGCTTGGTAATAAAAGACTGGCCGGAGAAGAACACACCGTCCGGCCGATAGCCCTTGTGGTACTCCTCATAGTCCACCGCGTCGGCGATCATCACAGACTGGAGCACATTCAAAGCGCCCATGCCGCCGCCTGCCAGGGCAAAGACCACAAACAGGATTGCCACCCACAGCGCTGATCCAGATCCCGAGGCGCCAGCAGGTACACCGGATAGATCAGGGCAAAGGGAACGGCGCCCATAATGGTAGAGCCGATGAGCATACGAGTTTTATCGTGTTTCTCCGTCAGCTTGGGCACCAGCGCCATGGCGATAAACTGACCGCCAAAAATAGCGCCGCCGAAAACGATCATATACAGCATATAATCGCCAAAGTAGTTGCCGTAGTAATAAGACATCAGGGTCATGGCAACAGACAGCAAAATCTGAATGGGCGAGCGCAGCACACCGCTAATCAGCTGGTTGCGGAAGGGCTTGTTGCCCCACATGATCTTAAAGTTCTCCTTAAACCCGAACTTTTGCTCCGCAGAGGGCACACGTTCCCGCACAAAAACGCCGGTCATCTGGAACATACCACAGCCGATCACCGTTAAGATCACAGCCACGATGATAAAGCCCATTTGCTGGCCCTTCAGTGCAGAACCGGCAGCGGACTCCAACTTTTGCCCCAGCGCCTGAGACAGCGGATTGATGGTCAGCAGCACCACGCCGCCGCCCAGGCCCGCTGCAATACGGGCAAGGGAGAGAATGGACGCCCGGTCCTTCTCCACCTCTGTCATACGGGAGGTCACGCCCCACAAGGGAATATCCCTACCGTGTAGCACATACCCCACAGGATATAAGACACGGCAGCCCAGCCCACAATCAGAGCATTCTTGCCCGGGGTGTTGGCAGAGCCGTACATACCGTTACAGAAGGTCAGTATGGTGATCACCATAATAACGACCGGTGAAAACAGCAAATACGGTCGGCACTTGCCCCACTTGGTGTTGGTGCGGTCCACAAAGGTGCCCATCATTGGGTCGTTAATGGCGTCCCACACCCGCGCCACGGCCATAAAGATACTGATGGCCATTGCCGGAATAAAAATCACCGACTGAAAATAGAAATACAGCCCGGTGCCGATGATGTTGTAGATCATATTCTGACCCATCATACCCACCAGGTACATATTCCGTTCCTTAGCCGTATATGTACGCACTTGACTGGACATAGAAATCCCCCTTTACCTTTCTATATTACCAGTTTTATCATCGCAGCGCAAGCATTATTTGTCAATTTTGCACAAAAGCGACAAAAGAGGACAACCGTCGTTTTAGATGTAATAATACCAGTAGCTGCCGCTGCACAGGGCGTAGGACTTACCGGTGGCTTTTTCCTTGAGCACATACCGGGCAATATAACGATAGCCACAGTCGCTGTCTCCCGGCTTTTTGGGTACGGTACAGGTGATCTCTATGGAATAATTTTGATAATCCGCCACAATCACCGGTTTTTCCGAGGGTTCGGCATTTTCTTCCCGTGGCTCTGTCTTTGGCCGGTGGTTGGTGGGGGTCATTTTGCCCTTGTAGTCCAGATGATAGCACGAATCCGTACCGCCAGCGTTAGTCAGCAGATACGCCGCGCTGTCCGACCAATCATAGAAGTAGGCACGATCCGTCTCCAGTCCGGATTGCAGCACCTTGTCCTCTGCGGCTGTGCAGGCGTGCAGCTCACCTTTGCCGCTTTCGTCTGCGCTCATACCGTCCTGGTCCCGCGTGTTGCACAGGTAGAACAGCGTGTACCCGCAAGGGGCCAACGCCACCCCGTCACTGGTATTGGGCGTGGCGTAAATGCATGCTACCCAATCCTTGTCTATATCGTAAGCATACAGACAAAAGCCCCACTGGGTTTTGTCCGTGTCAGTATAAGTATAGCAGGTAAAATACAGGGTGTTGCCTATGCGGCACAGCTGCGCAATATCGCTCACCCCGTCCAGCACCGTGCGGGTCTTGCCGGTCAGCAGGTCATAGGCCATCAGCTTTTGGGGCGTGCCAAAGGTGTTCCGCTCATCGGTATCCTCCGTGGCATAATAGAATGTATCCGCCGTTAGGTAAATATTGCTTTGGGGCTGGAGTTGGTTCTCTGTCTGCTGCTGCAGTGGCTCGTCAAACCGAGCGCCTGCCGGTTGGGCAGTATTTGCCTTGCTGCAAGCGCACAGTGCCAATACCGATACCGCACAAAGTAAGAGAGCTAAAATCCGTTTCATACCATCATCCTTCTGCCCGGGGGCAACTCCAGTATAGGCAGCAGAGCGCCCATTTGGCAAGGCACGGTGCGTGGAAAACGCTCCACGCCCGGTGGAAGAACGCAGGAAAAGGCTCCCCGGCACGTGCATACAAGCCGGAGAGCCCTTCATTTTTCGTTTTAGTCCTTCACAGTATAGCCTTGGTCCTCAATGGCCTTTTTTAGCACAGCGTCGTCCACATCGCTGTTCAGGGTTACTGTGGCCGTGCCGTCCGTATGGCTGGCAACGGCGCTGTCCACCTGGGGCAGAGCCTCCAGCGCTTTCTTTACCGTCATCTCACAATGGGGGCACATCATACCCTCCACTTTCATTACTTTTGTCATTGCAGAATTCTCCTTTTCCATAGGCAGTGCTGCCAGCACCACCGGTGTTTGATTTTTTATCCCGCTTAGGGAATACAGCTTAAACAAATTCAGCCGCAGGGCATTAGTCACCACGCAGAAGCTGGACAGGCTCATAGCCGCCGCGCCGAACATAGGGTTCAAAGTCCAGCCGAAAATGGGGATCCACACCCCTGCCGCCAAAGGAATACCGATCACATTATAGAAGAACGCCCAAAACAGGTTCTCGTGAATATTGGTCAGTGTGGCACGGCTTAGGCGAATGGCGGCGGTCACATCGCTCAGGCGGCTGTGCATCAGCACCACATCCGCCGCATCGATAGCCACATCCGTACCGGCGCCGATGGCCATACCGATGTCCGCCCGGGTCAGCCGGCGCGTCGTTAATACCATCACCCACCATAATGACCTTGCCTTGCCTCATCAGGTCGCGCACCACCTGTTCCTTGCCCTGGGGCAGCACCCCGGCAATCACCCGGTCTACTCCCGCCTGCCGACCGATAGCCGCAGCGGTGCGAAGATTGTCGCCGGTGAGCATCACTACACGAATACCCATCTTTTGCAACGCCGCAATAGCTTCCGGGCTGTCCGGCTTGATCACATCAGCCACGGCGATCATACCCAGCAGTGCGCCGTCATAGGCAAAGAACAAGGGCGTTTTCCCCTGCTCCGCCAGCGCTGCCGCTTGCTGTTCCATATTTTCGGCACCGACACCCGACTACGCATATAGCTGAGACTGCGCCCAGCAGCAGTTTGCCGTTCAGCGTTGCCTGCAATCCATTGCCCGGCAGCGCCTGAAAGTCCGTCACCTGCTCCGCTGATTTGCCTTTCCGCGCCGTATGCGGTCACCGCTTTTGCCAGCGGGTGCTCACTCTTTTGTTCCAACGCGCAGGCCAGCGCTGCCAGGCGGCTTGCTTCCACCCCGAGGGCTGGTACCAAGTCCGTCACCTTAGGCGTGCCCTCGGTAATGGTACCGGTTTTGTCCAGCACCACGATCTGCGCCTTGCCGGTCTCCTCCAAAGACACAGCGGTCTTAAAAAGAATGCCGTTTTTGCACCCAGCCCGTTGCCCACCATAATGGCTACCGGCGTGGCCAGTCCCAATGCGCAAGGACAGCTGATCACCAGCACGGAGATCCCCCGGGCCAATGCATAGCCAAAACTCTGACCGGTAAGCAGCCACACCACGGTGGTCACCAGGGCGATGGCCATCACCACCGGCACAAACACGCCGGACACCTGATCGGCGATCTTGGCAATGGGTGCTTGGTGGCGGCAGCGTCACTGACCATTTGAATGATTTGGGACAGAGTGGTGTCCTCCCCCACCCGGGTGGCACGGCAACGTAGGTAGCCGGAGGTGTTCACCGTGGCGGCAGACACCGGGTCACCCACGGTCTTGTCCACCGGCACGCTCTCACCGGTAAGGGCGCTTTCGTCCAGCGCGCTGCTGCCCTCCAGAATTACGCCGTCCACCGGCACATGCTCCCCCGGACGCACGGCAAACTCCATACCGGTCATCATCTGCTCAATGGGTACTGTGCGCTCTTTCCCGTTCTCCAGCAGCACCGCCGTCTTAGGAGTCAGCTGCATCAAGCGCTTCAGCGCGTCTGTGGTCTTGCCTTTGGAGCGAGCCTCCAGAGTTTTGCCCACGGTAATCAGCGTTAAAATCATAGCGGCGGACTCAAAGTAAAATTCGTGCATATAGTGCATCACGCCGTCTGCATCGCCCGCCACCTGGGCGCCGGTCATGGCAAACAGCGCGTAAGTGCTGTACCCAAAAGCCGCAGCCGCGCCCAGCGCCACCAGGGTGTCCATATTGGGCGCCCGGTGCCACAGGCTCTTAAAGCCGCTGACAAAAAAGCGGCCGTTGATAATCATAATAATAATGGTCAGCAGCATTTGGAGCAGCCCCATGGCAATGTGGTTGCCCTCTAAAGCCGACGGTAGCGGCCAGTTCCACATCGTATGTCCCATGGAGAAGTACATTAAAATCAGCAAAAACACCACGGAACTGATCAGCCGCCGCAACAGCTTTGGCGTCTCTGTATCTTTCAGCGGGTCTGCCACCGGCTGCGGAGCAGCGCCGCCCTTTTGTTTTAAGCCGGCGCCGTAACCGGCCTTTTCCACAGCGGCGATAATCTGTTCCGGGGCGGCCGTACCGGTAACGCCCATTGAATTGGTAAGCAGACTGACGGAGCAAGTTTCCACTCCGGGCACGGCGCGCACCGCTTTTTCCACCCGGGCACTGCACGCAGCGCAGCTCATCCCCGTCACATTGTATTGTTCCAAACTCTCACCTCCCGGCGCCAATATGCGCCGCTATCTCATCAATTTTTGCAATGTAGCCAGCAAATCGTCCAGCGTTTCATCCTTGCCGGCCTTAATATCCTCCGCGACACAGGTGCGAATATGCGTGGACAGCAGTTCTCGGTTAAAGGCATTCAGTGCCGCACCGGCCGCTGCGGACTGGGCCAAAATATCCGTGCAGTAGGCGTCCTTCTCAATCATACCCTTGAGCCCGCGAATTTGGCCTCAATGCGGTTCAGTCGATGGATCAGCCGCCGGTACTCCTCCGGCTGGCGCACTTTCTTCTTAGCACAGCAAGCACAAACCGGCTGCATTTCGTCTTTATCTGCCACAACAGCACTTCCTTTCTATACCCCCATGGGGTATTTTTACTATATACCCCCTATGGTATTTGTCAACCCTCTTTGAACAAAAAAATACCGCCCTGTATCAACAAGGCGGTCTGCGTTTAGATCACATAGGAGTAATCGTCATTTTTGTGTTCCTGCTCCAACAGGTCTTGCAGGGTAATGCTGTCCAGGTAGGTATTGATGGCTTTATACAGCCCGGCCCACACCGGCAGCGTAGCGCAGGAAGCAGCGCGGGGCAGGTGTTCGGCTCCTCCTCCAGACAGGCTACCGGCGCCAAGCCGCCTCTGTCAAACGAAGAATATCGCCAACCGTATACTGGTCCGGGGTCTTGGCCAGACGATAGCCCCCCTGGTAGCCCCGGTTGGTCTTTAAGAAATCCGGGCGGTTAAGCACCGCCACGATCTGCTCCAAATACTTCTTGGATATATCCTGACGGGCGGCGATCTCCTTCAGCGACACAAAGCCCTGTTCCCTGTGCTCGGCCAAATCTAACATCATACGCAGTGCGTAGCGTCCTTTGGTAGAGATTTTCATACCGTCACATCCTTTCTTTAACCTATAATACCATATATTTAGTAGGTTATCAATACCCGAGATAAAAAAGAAAAAAGCACCCGACAAATGCCGGGGCGCGAAACAGGTTTATTGCAATTTGGAAATTTCGTCCACAAAGCACTGGCGCTGTCAAACTCCTTGTAAACAGAAGCAAAGCGCACATAAGCCACCTCGTCGATTCCCCGCAGTTTTTCCATAATCAGCTCGCCGATGCGCACGCTGGTGACCTCACGATCCAAGGCGCTTTGCAGAGTGGTCTCGATCTCAGAAATCGCAGTCTCCAGTGCCTCTACGGTCACCGGCCGCTTTTCGCAGGCACGGAGCATACCCTTCAGAATCTTGTTGCGGTCAAAGACCTCACGGCTTTTGTCCTTCTTCACCACAATAATGGCACATCCTCAATGATCTCATAAGTGGTAAAGCGCTTGCCGCACTGCATACACTCCCGACGACGGCGAATGCGCTCGTTCTCGTCGGTAGGACGCGAGTCGATCACTTTGCTCTCTGCATAACCGCAAAACGGACACTTCATAGTTATCCCCCCTGTTGAAAGATACGGCTCTTGCCATAAAATTCTGTACAATCCGTACTATACCATAATTGGTGAAAAAAAGCAAGTTTTTTGCCTTTACACCTTTTTGGCAGGGGCGGTGCCGTCTGCCTTACGATTATAGAAGAACATCCACAGCGCCATGCCGCAGATGACCGCGTAGCCCACAAAGGACAGCACATCCGGCACATCGCCAAACACCAAATAACCCACAACGGCCGCAAAAATCACCTGGCGTAGTCATACACGCTGATCTCTCGGCTGGGAGCATGGGTGTAGGCGGCGGTAATGGAGAATTGCCCACCGGCGCGCAAGCGCCCGCCAGCAGCAAAGTCACCCATTGCTGCCAGGTCATATAATGATAGTTAAACAGCAAAAACGGCAACATCGTCGCACTGGAAAAAGCGGAGAAGAAAAAGACAATCAACCGTCCATTCTCGCCCCGCAGCCCTAAGTACCGCACGCAGGTGTATGCCCCGCCGGCAGCCATACCGCCTAAGAAGCCGCAAACACTGGCAAACAAATTGCATTGGCAAAAGTGGGTTTAATGATGCAAAGTGCCCCTAAGAATGCCACCACAATAGCAATCGCCTGCTTGGGCCGCACTTTTTCTTTAATGAAGATCGCAGAGAACACCAGGGCAAAAAAGGGACTCATTTTATTGAGCATAGACGCGTCGCTAAGGTCCAGTCGATCAATGGCATAGAAGTTACCCACCATACCGGCCACGCCCCCAACGGAACGAATAAGCAGGTACTTGATGTTCCCCGGTTTGGGGTGAAAGCTATCTTTCTTGCGCACCATCATCACAAAGGCAAAGATCATCGCCACAAAATTGCGAAAAAAGACCTTTTGCATGGTGGGCAGATCGCCGGACAGGCGCACAAAGGTATTCATACCCGTAAAGCACAACCCGGACAACAAAATGCAAAAAATGCCCATGGTCTTGTTGCTGGTTTTAGCCAAAGCGCCCACCTCCTACTTGATTGTATCCAGGTAAGCCTTGGCCCGCTGCAGCTCTGCCGCCACCCGGTAGCCGCGGGAGTAGATCTCAATCATATAATGCACCCGATCACCCAAAGTGCGGTACAGCCGCTGAAAGTCAAAGCTTCCCTGCCCCGGGGGCTGGCAGTCCTTCTCCGGGGAATGATCGCTGATGTGCACATGGACGATCTCCTTTTGGAAGGTATCCAGAAACGCAAAGGGATCCTCCCCGGCGCGCACCGCCTGCTTAACGTCCAGCACCATATGAAAATCGTCCCCCAGCGCGCGGCGCATCCGGTCGCAGAAGGCAATGTGCTGGCTCTTAAAGCGGTTCACATTCTCCTGGCACACGGTCACGCCCTCGGCGCGGCCGATCTCCACCAGCTGCAAAAAGCGCGCAAAATACCGCTCCTCCGGAATGGGAATCTTGGGCTGGGCAACCGCCCCGTGGATCACCACAAATTGGGCGCCCAGCAGCGCTGCCGCATGGCAGGTTTCTTTATAAATATCAATGGTATCTTCAAATCGGCGCTGGTAATCGCCAAAAATGCAGCTGCTTTCCATAAAGCTGGAAAAGGGGTGCACGGACACCACCCGGGTGCCGCCGTCCCTCGCAATAGCCGCCAATTGGCGCACAAAGGCCGGGCGCAGCTCCTGCCGGGCATTAAAAAACACCTCGGCGTAGGGAAATCCCAGTTCCGTCACCTGCTGCAAAGCCCGCTCCGTCTCCAAAGGATAAAAGCAAGCGGTAGAAGCTCCGGCTTGCATCAGCACCAGCTTTCAATGGCAGCCAGGCGGGTGCAAATGCACAGCAGCTCCGCTGCCAAGGCCATCTCCTCATTGGGCGGGAAAGAAGGTGCAATGCGAATGTTGCTGTCCTCCGGATCAATGCCATAGGGATAAGTGGCGCCCACGCTGGTGAGGGTCACGCCGCCGGCCTTACACAGCTCGCCCACTCGCTTGGCGGTGCCGGGCAGCACATCCAGCTGATAAAGTAACCGCCCTTGGGGGAGAACCAGTCAGCGATCCCCAGGCCGTTCAGCTCCTTGTTCAGGCGATCCAGCACAATATCAAACTTAGGCTTCAAAATTGCCGCATGTTTCTTCATGTGGGCACGCACGCCGTCCGCATTCTTGAAAAATTCCACATGGCGGTGCTGGTTCATCTTGTCATAGCTGATGGTCTGCACCGTCAGGCGCTGACGGATCAGATCCAAATTTTTCTTGCTGGCCACCAGGCAGGACACGCCTGCGCCGGGGAAAGTGATCTTAGAGGTAGAGGCCACCTCAATGACCAAATCCTCATTGCCGTATTCCGGCAGCACATCAAAATATTCAGCAGCTTATCGCCGTCCTCGTCCAGGTCATGCACGCAGTAGGCATTATCCCACACAATGCGGAAGTCCTCTGCTGCCGGACGAAGCGCCGCAATGCGGCGCACCACTGCATCGGAGAAAGTGATGCCGGTGGGGTTGGAGTACTTGGGAACACAGAACATACCCTTCACGCTGGGATCCTTCACCAGTTCTTCAATGGTGTCCATATCCGGACCGTCGGCGTCATAGGTACATTCACCATTTGCAGTCCAAAATACTGGCACACGGTAAAATGGCGATCATAGCCGGGCACCGGGCACAGGATCTTCACTTTCTTTTCCTGCTCCAGGGTTTACCGCCGATGCCGTGGGTGTAGCACTGGCAGATAAAATCAAACATCAAAGTCAGACTCTCGTTGGGGCCGATGATCACATTCTCGACCGGCACCTCCAGCAGATCGGCAAACAATTGCTTACAGCTGGCAATACCGTCCAAAATGCCGTAGTTGCGCACATCCACGCCGCCGGACACATAGTCCTTCACATCATTCATACCCACGGACAGATCCAACTGCTCTTTGCAGGGCTTACCTCTGCTCATATCCAGTTGCAGTCCCTTGGCCTGAAAGTCCTTGTACCGAGCCAGCAGGCTCTCCTGCTCCCGGAGCAATTCGTCTTTTGTCATCTCCTGATATGTTCTTGCCATACGAAAATACCTCGCAATCTAAAATTTCCGTTCATTATTTTACCACAAACGACTGCGCCTTGCAATTCTAAAGCCAACAAAAAGAGCGCCGCAGCACTCTTTTCTTATACGCATTGCCTATTTTTCGTTTGGATTTGCCGGTGTGTCTGCGCCCTTTTTCTTTTTGGTGAATACCAAGAGCTTGGAGAACACATAGTTGAGGATCACCACCAGCACGGAGCAAACAATCTTGGCTACAAAGCCCTTGACCCCAAACAGGTCTTGATCCAGCCCGATCTTAAACAGCAGCAATGGGCCGAACCACTCGATCACGCCGGTCGCCAGTCGAGAGGCCACAAAGGACACAAACTCCCGCGCCGCCACCTTAGGTACCCAGCTTTTGCTCTCAAACACCCACAGTTTGTTGGTGATAAAGGCAAAGAGCACCGCAGCAATCCAGGCAATCACATTGCTGACCGTCATCTTCACATCGTCGCTGCCGGGGGCATGCACCAGCACCGCCTTCATCAGCAGACTGTACACCACCCAGTTCACACCTGTGGTGGCCACGCCGAAGATGAGATACATAATGATTTCTTTGTACTTGATCAATAATTCTTTAATCTTCTTCATAGGCACATTATACGCCATCCGATTCTATTTTGCAAGTTCAAAAAACCATTTTGTCTCCTCTAAAAACAAATAAGTGGGCACACCGGCAATGCTGCAGGTGTAGCGCAGTCCGGCGCCCCCGGAGCGCAGGGACGCCGCCGGGCGAATATCCAGCACACGGTCCACATCCAGCCATCGCTCCTCCCACTCCATCTTCACCGGGCGAATATCGCCTCCTCATTATACAGCGCCAGCACGCGCACATAGTTTTTCATCCTGCCTGTTCCTTTCCGATTAAAAATCCAACGGGGTGTATGGTATGGTCATCGTGGGGATTAAAACGGGACAGCCCGGTATCCCCCAGCAAACTGGCCCGCTGAATACAGTAGTTGCCAAAGCGGCGCTTCAAATCTTCCACCGTGCGCTCCAGCTTGGCTGCCCGCTCCCGCTGCTCCTGGGTATGGGCCAAATCGAACTGCACACAGGTTCCAGCTCAAGTCCGTCACCGACAATCCAATGCTGCGCAAGGGTGCGCCCCAGCGATAATTGGCACAAAACAGCGCCATGGCCGCCTGCAAAATCTCCGTGCTCACATCGGTGGCGGCGGCCAGCTTGTGTCGCCGGGTAAAGGTTTGCAAATTCTTATCCCGCAAGGAGATGCACACCGTGCGCCCTTGCAGTCCCTGCTCCCGCATACGGCGGGCCACACTCTCTGCCAGCACGGTAAAGACCACCTTTACATCTGTATCATCCACCAGATCCCGGGGCGTGGTGGTGGAATTGCCCACACTCTTGACCGCCGCCTTGGCGTCCATATGCTGCACCGGCGAAGTGTCCTCCCCCCGGGCAAAGGCACGGAGCATCAGCCCGTTCTTGCCCAGCAGACCTTGCAAAAAATCCGACCGAGCCGCCGCCAACTCGCCGATGGTATAAACGCCGTAAGCGTTCAGCTTGCGGGTGGTGGCCGGGCCGACGCACAAAAGATCACTGCACGGCAGGGGCCACACCACCCGGCGGTAGTTTTCCCGGCTGATAACCGTCACCGCGTCCGGCTTTTTATAATCTGAACCCAATTTGGCAAAGATTTTGTTAAAGCTGACCCCCACGCTGACGGTAATGCCCAGTTCCGCCTTTACCCGACGGCGAATTTCCTGGGCGATCTGTTCCCCGGTGCGGTCATCGCCGGTCACATCCAGCCAGTTCTCGTCCAGCCCGAAAGGCTCAATATAGTCGCTGTAATCCTCATAGATCCGCCGTGCCATCTTGGAAAAGCGCATATACAGCGGAAAGTTCGGCGGCACCACCACCAACTGCGGGCACTTTTGCCGCGCTTGCCACAGCGGCTCCCCCGCCACCAAGCCGTAGCGGGAGGCAATCTCGTTTTTCGTCAGGATAATTCCGTGGCGGCTCTCTGTGCTGCCGCCCACCGCCACCGGCTTGTCTCGCAGCTCCGGGCGGTGCAGGCACTCCACCGAGGCATAAAACTTGTTGCAATCCACATGCAAAACGGTGCGCTCCATTCCCTACGGCTCCTTTCCTTGTTATCGAACATTTGTTCTAAAGCATAGCATACACCGATTTTGACTGTTTGTCAAGAGCCGGGGCGGCAAAAAATGCAGGTAGATTTTGCCTTGACGGTAGGTGCTTTTTCTTATATACTAATGGGTAGAATTGAGGTGCAACTATGCCGTTTTACGATATTGCCGGGCTGGTGGTGGAGATCAAGCACCCCACCGGCAGAACAGAAAAGCAAGCCCGTCCCTACCTGTGCAAGGACCAAGAGGGGCAGACAGCGGACATGACCATTGATGTGACGGAGCAGCGGGTAACGGACGCTATGGCCGAGCACCCGGAGATGAACCGGGACGACTGGTACTATATGCTCACCGGCTCGGATTTTTACACCCAGCTGCTGAAGTTTCGGGGCATTTTGCTCCACTCCAGCTGCGTGGTGGTGGACGGCGCGGCCTACGCTTTTTCCGCAGACAGCGGCACCGGCAAATCCACCACACCGCCCTGTGGCTCAAGCACTTTGGCGATCGGGCGTATATGCTCAATGACGACAAACCGGCCATTCGCCTGGTAGGCGGCCGGGTGTATGCCTGCGGCACCCCCTGGAGCGGCAAATATGATTACTCCACCCCGGGCATGGTTCCCCTGGCAGGCATTTGCTTCCTCGAGCGGGCGGAAGAGAATTTTATCCACCCGGCAGACACTAAAAAGGCAGTGTTCAACATTTTCTCCCAAACAGTGCGCAAGCTGGGGCCTAACGCATGGAGCGACTGTTTGATATGCTGGAGACCATCTTTGCCAAGTGCCCCTGTACGAACTGGGCTGCAACATCAGCGATGACGCGGTGCGCACCTCTTACAACGCCATGAAGCCGAAAGGTCAAAGCGAAAAGTAAATACAAGCGAAAAAAGAAAGGCAGTTACCCAAAAACGGGTAACTGTCTTTTGTTATCTATGGCGTTATTCCGCTGTGTCCTGCGGCAGGGCGTTCTTCGGCTGCGGCAAATACACCCGAGCCTTAAACAAATCGCCGTCAATGAGCAGCTCTAACTTCCCTTGCTGGGCGCTGCACAGCTCCTGGGCAATGCTTAGACCCAGACCGTTGCCCTCCTTGGTGCGGGAAGCGTCGCCTCGCACAAACCGCTGGGTCAGCTCCTGAGGTGAAATATTCAGCGGCTGGGCAGAGATATTCTTGATCTCAAACACGCCGAAATCCCCTTGCTTATACACCCGCACATACACCCGAGAGTCCACAGCAGAATACTTCTTGGCATTTTGCAGCAGATTTTCCAGCACCCGGTAGGTTTTAGAGCCGTCCGCAAACGCCTGTACCCGGGGCAAATCCGGATCCAGCACCAGTTGCAGCCGGTTCTCCTCAAATTCCTTTTGGTACTCCCCGATCGCCTGGGCGGTCAGTTCGCCCAGATCCAGCACCATAGGGTGCAGGGTGATGTTGCCGGAGGACAACTTGGACGCCTCAATCAAATCCTCCACCAGCCGTGCCAGCTTGGTGCTCTTTTCCGTCAAAACAGCCATATATTCTTTGGCTTTTTCGTCCGACTGGGGGCACTTGGACAGCAAATCCGTATAAGTAATAATGGAAGTAATCGGGGTCTTTAAGTCGTGGGACACATTGGTGATCAACTCCGTTTTCAGCCGTTCGTCCCGCACTGCCTGGTCCACGGCATTGTGCAGCTCCTGATTGGTATAACGCAGGCTGCCGGCCATGGCGGCCAGTGCCGGGTGGAGATGTGCCGCCTCCACATCCGTGCGGTTGGCTGCGGCCTCAATCACCCGATCCAACTGGAACAAGAAGCGCAGCGCATAGCCCACGCAAAAGCCGTTAAAGCCCAGGCCTACCAAGCCGCTGATCACACCGACCACCGGCGCCTCTCCATTCAGAAACGATGCAAACAGCACCACCAATATAATATTGATCAGCAGATAGCCTACGGCGCAAAAGACCATATTGCGCTTAAAGTGCCGCGGGGTATAGGCCAGCCCCCGGATCACACGCCGATTGAACCGGTGCAGTTTGCACAACAGACGCCAAATTCCCAAGCAAATATAATACAGCAGCGTACCCTTATACAAGTGTTTCTCAGACTTGCAAAGGCGCACAAAGGAAAGAGTCAACTCTGCATACAGCCCCCAGGCCACCGCGCCAAAAGCGCCACAAGCCGCTAAGAACAGCCAGCCAAAATTCAAGGTACTCATCTGGTAGCCGTAATAGTGGAACAGGTCGGTAAACAAGCCCTCGAACAGTAAGTAACCCAGTCCCAAAACAGCAGCTGCGATGATCGCCGTGTGCAGTTCCAAGGGAATATAATCCATCCACAGCAGGCGCACGCCGTCCGTACCGGCACGGCGCCCGCAGCACAGGCACGCCAACACCAAAAAGGCAAGGGCCAGCACCGCCAGGCAAACAGCCGCCACGGTCATCGCCACGGTATTCATATTTTGCATACGGGTGCACAAGGCATTCAATTCCACAAGTCCGGAAGCATATCGTTGCCGCCGGCCACAGTGGGGTCTATGCCCACATAAATGCTCATATCCCCGTCCATTAGGTACTGTGCAGCGTCCGATATGGCATTGCCGGCACCGTAATCCGTGCCCCGCAGGTTCTCCCCTGCTTTGGTCTTGGAATAGTACACCGGTGCGTTCTTTAGCGACGCGGCGATTTGCCCTCTGCCAACTGGCTGACCACCTGACCGGTGGTATTGTCCTTGGCATAGTATTGCAGGCATTGCAGTTCTTGCAAATCTTGGCGCATCTTCTGCTGCTCGTCGGCAGCAGTTTGATATGGTTTCACCACCGCTTTGTTATAGAGCTTTTTGATGTGGGTCTCAGCCGATTTGATCGTCTCGCCCAAGGTCAGGTCATCATCATACATATCCGCCGATACCGTTTTGCCATCCACCGTAAAAGCGACCGTGTAATAGTCGGTCAAATCTTCCGGATCATCCTGCATGTCGCTATCATTGTAATACTCCACGCCGTCGGAACTGCGCAGCCAATTCGCCAGCTGCAAATAGGGCAGATAATCCTCCCCTACGGGTGCCGTTGACAATCTGTTGCAAATCCCGAATCAGCCCGGTGCGTCCCGATCCTCTGCCACCACTTCTTTATGGTCTTCGTGGGCACTTTATAGTTGGGTATATCCTTGCCGATATTTGTAATATTCTGATTTTTCAGCCCGGCATAGAACACCAGCGTTTTGCGAATGGCCGTGGCCTGGTCCTTCTTATATTGCTCCAGCGCGGCAGCCACACTGTCCGCCTTGGCTTTCTTCAGGGCAGCCGCCTTTTGTTGCAGCTGCTTTTGCCCCGCCAGTAGCGCGATCTCATTGACGATTACATCCAGCTCCGCTTTGAAAATCGTAGTCTGTACCAGACTTCCCTTTTTCGCTACGGACGGATCGGTAAATGCATCATCGTTATACAGACCGCTGATCCGCATCACGCGCTCAGCAGTGCCACCGAGCTAAAGGCCAGCACCATAGAGAGCACCACGCACAGCGCCTTAAACCATCTGCTTTCTCTAACACTTTTCCACTTTGTATCCAAGTCCATACACCACCTTTAAGTATTTGGGCTCCTTGGGGTTGATCTCAATCTTTTCACGAATGTTGCGAATGTGCACCGTCACGGTCTTTTCCGTGCCGTAGGCCGGTTCGTCCCACACCGCTTCATAGATTTGGGCACTGGAGAGCACACGACCTATATTGTGCATCAGATATTCCAATATCTTATACTCCCGGGCAGTCAGCGTACCGGGTCGCCGTCTACCGTCACTTCCTTGGTATCCGTATCCAGCACCAGGCCGCCGGTGACCAGCTGGCTCTCCCGCACCTCCAGGCTGCCAAGACGCACATAGCGACGGATTTGGCTCTTAACCCGAGCGGTCAACTCCAGCGGGTTGAAGGGTTTGGTCACATAATCATCGGCGCCAAAGCCCAAACCGGCGATCTTGTCCGTATCCTCGCTTTTGGCCGACAGCAGAATAATGGGAAAATTATATTTCTCCCGCAGCTTTAATGTGGTTTTCAGTCCGTCCAGCCGAGGCATCATAATATCCAGCACCATACAGTGGATCTCCTCCCCCTGTACTTGCTCCAGTGCCTCCAGCCCGTCCCGGGCACACAGCACCCGATAGCCCTCCTGGCTAAGATAAATGCGCAGAGACTCTAAGATCGCCGCGTCATCATCGCACACCAATACCGTAAACATTGCTCTCATCTCCCTCAAGTGATACAAAGTGTTTGCTCCATTGTACCACAAAAATCCCCAACGGAAAACCCGTTGTACACATTTAACCACACATTCTTAAAAGCAACGCAAAGGAAATCTAAAGAACCGGTAAGTTTGGTTGGCAAAACAAAAAAGCTGCCGCAGCATAAGCACTGCGACAGTCTTTGTATCTTTATTGCTTAGAAACAGCCTGAGCGGTGGAATCGTAAGGGGCGCCGGTATGGGGCTGTTCTTTCTTATGCCGGTCGTTGGGCACAGGGTTGTTGTTTTGCCCTGCCGTAGGGCCTTTGCGCTTTTCCACATCGCCGCCCTCTTTCAGGTGCTTGATGTAGGTGGTGTAGTCATCGTTCCACCCGGCGTAGGCCGTATTCTGCCGCTTATCCTCCAGCTGCACATGGTCCTTAATGTACTGCCCCACATAGAGCGATACTTTTTTGGCGCCGTAGCAGTTCAGGTGGTTACCGCCGTCACGGCTGTCCGTTTTCCAGCTAAAGCCGATTTCCTTGCGTTTCAGATCCATATCCAGGAACGGAATGCCGTTTTTCTTGGCATAATCATTCACCGCATTGTGGCGGGCATAGGTCCAGGTGGTTTGGGACGGCACCTGCACCAAAATCAACTGGGCGCCGTTCTTTTTGCACAGCGCATTCAGCTCGTCCAGCTTGCGCACAAACAGCGGATTGATCTCGTCCCGCTTTTTGGTCTTTTTGATATATTCCTTACCCCGATACGGCACCTTGGCACCGGACACAAACTGTCCCTTGGAGGCAAAGCGGGCAGAGTAGGACTTGCGCTTAACCGCCGTCTTGGGGTCAAACTGCTTCCACCGATCGTGGTACTCCAGCACGCTGAACTGGTTGAGTATCTGCTTACGCGCATCCCGGGCAATCACTTGAGCAGAGTTGGAGTTGGTATACAGCTGATCCGTTTCCAGGATCACCACCTTGGGCTTTTGGGTTTTCAGGCACTCCTCCACCGCGCGAACAGACTCGCCGATCAGCTGCTTACCGGTACCGCTGATATAAGAGGTAAAGCCGTAGTTTTTCCACATTTCCATAGGCGAAAAGCCGCTGTAAGCATCACTGTTGCCTACAATAAACACATCCAGCGTGTCCTTCTCCAGCGACAGATAGCCGCTGGCGTTGGGGTTCACGAACCCGGCTGCGTCATCATTGTTCTTCGGCTCCAATAGAAAGGAAATACCGTAGAGCAAAAGCAACAAAATCAAAATAAAGGACACCAGGCGGGTGCAATTTTTCAATATCAACTTGGTCTTTGCAGTCATCATGCACCCCTCCTTAGAATTGACCGTAAATAGGCGCTACCGTCTCATAGCCGGTACCGTAGGCGCCAAAGACGATCACGCCAATAATCAGCGCCAAGAACACCGCATACCGCAGCACCACCGGACGGTGAGCCAGCTCCGTGCGAATGGTGTGGCCCTTCTCTTGCAACACCTCTACAATGCCTACCACCAGCACGCCGATACCCATAATCAGGAAATCCTGCCAGTCGTTGCCTAAAGAAAGCACCGTACCGTTGGTTAAGCAAGCGCCGTCAAAGTCCGTAAAGATTCGCGCCAGGCTCTGGCCCCACTGGGAAATGGTGTGGCAGCGGAACAGCATCATGCCCACATTGACGATCAGGAAAGTACGCACCATCTGGAACAGGGCAAAGCCCTTACTCTCCGGCGCAATATGCAGTGCGTGCAGCAGCTTGTCCGACACCGGGCGCAGGTACATTCCGATCATCATTAAGATGTAATAATACAGCCCGTAGAGCACATACTTCCAACTGGCGCCGTGCCAAATGCCGTTAAAGAACCACACACAAAACAGCGCAAAGGTCATGGGCACCAAGTTGGCAAAATAATCGTTTAATTTCTTTCTGGTATGCTTACTTAAATTCATCAGCCCCTTGGACAGGGACACGGAGAAGAACACATACTCCTTGATCCACGCGCCCAGGGTAATGTGCCACCGCTGCCAAAATTCGTTGATGGTTTTGGAGAAAATAGGGCGACGGAAGTTCTCTTGCATCTCCACCCCAAACAGCTGGCCGGTGGCGCACACAATATCCATGCAGCCGGAGAATTCGCAGTAGATCTGCACAGTATAAAGCAGGGTGCCCAGCAGCACCATAGACCCGGCCTGGTCGCCGTTGTCAAACACACCGGTAACAAACAGGTTGGCTCGGTCGGCAATGACCATCTTCTTAAACATACCCCAAAAGATGCGCATCACCGCTTGGGCGTCTCGCTCAAAGTCAAAGCTGTGGCCCTCCACCAACCGGGGCATCATGATCTCATACTTGCCGATAGGGCTCCGTCATTTGGGGGAAAAAGCTGAGAAACAGCGCCAGTTTGAAGAAGTTACGCTCCGGCTTGTACTTACCTCTGTACACATCCACCACATAGCTGACCGCACACAGGGTATAGTAAGAAATACCCAGGGGCAGCAGAATTTGCACCGGCTGATAGGCGCTCTTGCTGCCAAACAGCCCGGCAATGCCGTAGGCGCTCTCTCCCAGGAAATTTACATATTTTAAGGCTATTAACAACCCAAAGACGCCCAGTACCGCCACGGTGACCACCGCGCACTTCTTGGCGTCATATTTTTTTCGAATTTGTTTCTTTTCCTCTTTGTCGCAGCTGCCTTGCGCCGGGCTTTGCCCCGCTCATTCAGGTGACCCAGCAGCAGCCCGCCGCCGTACACGATAAGAATGGCTGCCACCAGCCACAGGGTGCGCAGCCCCGCCGCCATCACATAGTAGACGGCGCTGGCACCCAGCAGCACGCACCATTGGCCCGCTTGGGCACAATGGTATAGATCAGCAGGCTGATCCCTACAAAGAGAAAGTAAGTAACAGATGTAAATGACATAACTTGCTTACCTTATGTATAATTTTTATTCGTCCTGCAATTTTTCAATCATCTGCCACATCGCCTGGGCGGACTGAAAGTTCTCCGGCACGATCATCAGCGGGGTAATCTCCACATCAAATTCGTCGCTGAGTTTTGCCACCAGCGCCATGATCGCCAGAGAGTCAAACACCTTGTCATCAATCAAGTGCTTCTCAGACTTAAAGTCTACGCCGGGTTTCATTTCTTCCAAGATTTCAAGCAATTCTTCCATTTTTAGTTCTCCTTTTTCATTATATATAAATTTTTGAATGGACTTTAGTCAGCCTTGTTAAAGTATGCGGCAGCCAGCGCCTTTCGGTCGGTCTTGCCGTTTTGGTTGTAGGGAATGGTCTTGGCCTGAATGACCTTTGCCGGCAGCATATATGCGGGCAGCGCTGCCTGCAATGCCTGCCCCACGGTCTCCTGCTCCGCCTTCGCACCTACATAGATCAAAATCAGCTGATCCGCCGCCTGGTCGTACAAACACACGGACACATCCACTCCCGGTTGGGCCGTGGCAGCCGCCTCAATCTCGCCCAGTTCGATCCGGTAGCCCATGTGCTTGATCTGGAAATCCCGGCGGGAGAGATAGATCAACTCGCCCCGTTCATTCCACCGCACCAGATCGCCGGTTTTATACACCCGCTCCGGATAGTGACTTTGCAGCGGATTTTGCACAAAGGCAGCTGCCGTCTTGTCCGGGTCGTTATAGTAGCCCATAGCCAGGAACGAACCTCTGGCGTACAGTTCGCCCTCCTCGCCGATTCCGGCCAGCCGCCCGTCCTCGGTAACCACAAAGCTGTCGCAATTGTCACAGGCAATGCCGATGGGCACGCTCTCCGTGTCTTTGATCTCCCGATCCACAATGTAGTAGGTGCAAATATCCGTGGTTTCCGTCGGGCCAAACAGGTTGGCAAACAGGCGTTCGGATACTTGCTGCGCCAGTAATTCAGCTGCTTGGCAGGCATGACCTCACCGGCAAACAGCACCTTTTCAATATGCTCCGCCATCATAAAGTCCAGCACCTTTAAGTTGGCCACAATGGACAGGGCGGAGGGCACCCAATAAATGGTGTTTACCTGCCGCTCATTCAGGTAGCGGATTAGCAGAGCCGGGAAGGAGAAATACGACTTGGGGATCACATGTAACTGCGCTCCGGTACGAATCGTAGCGTAAATATCCGTCACCGACATACTGAAATAAAAGGGCGTTTGGTTGCCAAAAATCGTCTTTTCGCTGATGCCAAAGGTATCGGCCGCCCAAGCGGAATACGCCAGCACGCTGCGATGGTTCACCACCACGCCCTTGGGGTTGCCGGTGGAGCCGGAGGTAAAAATGGCATAGGCCGGATCCGTGTCGATCATACGGCGGCGCACCGTTTGCAAAAGCTCCGGCTGTGCCTGACCGGCCGCCAGCGCTTCTGCGCTATACACCTTGCCGTCATAATCCAGTCCGGCCGGGTCATCCTTGTGGGCCTCGTCACAGATCAGTGCCGTAGGCTGCAAGGTGCGCAAAATCTTATTCACCCGCTCGGCAGGCATTTCCGGATCCAGCACCACATAGAAGTTGCCGCTGTACAGCACCCCCATCAGGGTCACCAAACAGGGTGCGCCCCGCTCCATCAGCACCGCCACCGGGCAATTCCGGTCTCCATTAGCGGCCAGCGCACTGCCCACGGATCCGGCGATGTTCGCCACCGTTTGGTAGTCATAGCTACACTGCTGATCTGCAAAGGCAATCTGCCTTGGCAAACGTGCCGCAGTGCGTTCCAGTAATTCAAGTACATTTTTCATTTTGTTCACCTACTTAACAAATCGTCTTGCCATTATTCAATCATAAAAACCTAAAAAGAAACGCAACAAAATCTAAAGATATGCGAAAGATTCGCTGTTCTCACCGTATTATGGTGCGTAGTACAGTTCATTGATACAATAATACACGGATAGACCCGGAAAGTCAATCTATTTTTATAAAATGACAATATTGTCACAAAAGGTCAAGTTCGTCACAAAAAGTATCACAATTCGTGATAATTACAAATGTCGTTCAGCGGATTTTGTACAATAGCTATACTGAGTACCAAGGAGGTAATTTGCCGTGCGGCTAAAGGATTTACGAGAGGACCGGGACGAAACGCAGCGGCAAATGGCAGCCTTGCTGAATGTGGGTCAAAGCACCTATTCCATGTATGAAAATGGGCAACGGGAGATTCCCCTGGCAGCCCTTTGCAAACTGGCAGACCATTATGATGTGACCCTGGATTACCTGGTGGGCCGCAGCGACGCACCGGGTAAGTAATCGTCTTTACAAATGCCACATTTTCTTGTATAATATACAGTAGAACACAAAAGCGTGTTCTCCGCAAATGCGGAGGCACGCCTTTTTTGCTTTCAGGGTCGGGAGGGATATAAATGGAAATCAGCAGGGATGGGCACCGAGCCCGTATGCGTGCCGCTTATCTGCAAGGCGGCGGCGACGCTATGCCGGACCACCAGTTGCTGGAATTGCTGCTGTCCATCAGCATTCCCCGCAAAGATGTAAAGCCCATTGCCTATGCGCTCATTAACCGCTTCGGCTCGCTGGAGCAGGTGTTTGCCGCCGGCGCAGCAGATCTGCAACAAGTGCCGGGCGTCGGCGAACAGACCGCCGTACAGATTCTGCTGGTACGGGATCTGAACCGGCGGATCCGTCAGAATCAAAACAAACCGGTCAAGCACCTGACGGATGCCACCCAGTCCTGCGCCTACTTTGCCAATCTGTTACGGGACAAAACCGCCGAGCAGGTGTACTTGGTCACTCTGGACGGCAGTGCCAAAATCCTGCAAACCCACGCCGTAGGCAGCGGCAGCGTCAACCTGGCCGCTGTGGATCAGCGCACTTTGATGGAACATATTCTGCGAGACAACGCCAGCGCTGTTATGCTGGCGCACAACCATCCCGGCGGCAAGGCCCAACCCTCTGCGCAGGATCTGGAATTCACCATTCGTCTGCTTTCCATTCTGCGTTCCATTCATGTACAGCTGCTGGATCATATTATCGTCAGTCCTACCGACACCTACTCCATGCGCAGCGACCCGGAGTACGGCAGCTTCTTCACCGTCAAATAACGCAATGTACAAAAGGAACCGCAGTTTGGCACCGCGGTTCCTTTTTCATCATGACTTCTATTTGCACTTTTTCAACCGCCGTCGGCTCAAGTCCCCCAGCAGTAAAAACAGCACATTGCCAAAGGCCGGCACCAGTGCCAGCAGTTCTCTGCTGCCCGTACCGCCGTCTACGAGCGCCACAAAAGGCAGCGCGCACCCGGCGATCCCTAAGAGCCATTCCGGCACTGCACCGTAAAGAATCACCAACCACAACACTTGCACTGCGGCAGCCAGGATTATCACAAGCCCTGCCACCTTGGCGCTCTGCCTGCTGCCGATCCATCGACCGTAGCCAAAATACAGCACCGCCGTTATGGCGCCGGCGCAACCAAATAACGCCCGATCATTGGGGAACGGCAAAAGCATCAGTACCCCCGTCGCTCCAATTGACGCCACCGTTACCGCCAAAAGGCCCAAAACAGCCGACCCGACCGACGATTTTCTCATAAACATACCTCTGCGCCGCATCATGTGTTTTCATTATACACAACACCGCGCCGGTTGGCAAGCCCCAGCCGATCGTGGATACCGGCAAGTGCAAAACGGACATACAAATGCGTGCCGGTTTATCCGACAAGTGCCCCTTTTGCCCTTCATAAAGCGCTATCAACCCATGATTGAAAAGCACTCAAACGTCATTTGAATCATTCAAAAGATAGCCGAGCAGTTTCACACTGCTCGGCTTCTTTGCTAGATCAGAACGGTTGAAATAGGGACAATACGAATAATGTCGCCGTTTTCGTCTTTGATGCCGACGGAAAGCTGTCTGTAACGCAATCCGTCATCCACTAAAATGGCTTCGATCACTACACAATCCGCAGTTTCGGCTAAATCTCGCGTCTCTTCTATTACCATTTTCACTCCTCCTCCCAGCTATTATGCTACAAAAGAGTAATATTTGTCAATACCGACCACTAACTTTTTTGAAAAAATGCAATTTTCAGCCAAAATCCGTCATCATATAACGGAGCAACAATATTTTATGCTCTGACAAACAGAGAAGCCCGGTTTTCAAGCAATCATCCGGGCAACGGAAATGAACGCTTTGCAAGAACCAAAATGCAGTCAAATACCAACATTGGCACACAAATTGCCACAAGTGCAAAACAGAAAAAAGCAAAAAAGAAAGCCCCGAATTTCGCGTAATCACGCGCCATTCGGGGCTTTTTTGGCGGAGAGCAAGGGATTCGAACCCTCGAACACCCGTTTAGATGTTACACGATTTCCAATCGTGCTCCTTCGGCCAGCTCGGACAACTCTCCATATACAGCGGGCGCAAGGTGCGTCCGCTTATTCACTTTTAATCCAAGACCTGGTAGTAAGAGGAGAACTGATTCAGCTTTTCCTCAAACTTATCCTTGGACTGCTGCTTCGGGGTGGGGATGGGATAATGGCCGGTGAAGCAACCGTCGCAAAAATCGAATCCGGACTCCTTCGCAAGTTCGTGAGTAGATTTTACACTAAGATACCCCAAGCTGTCAACCCCTAATTGGCAAGAAATTTCAGAAATTCGTGAATTTGCATGCAATCAGGTTCTCTTCGCTATCAATGTCCGTTCCAAAGAAGCAAGGATGCCGAAACGGAGGGGCAGAAACCCGCATATGCACCTCGGTGGCGCCGGCCTCTCGCAGCAGGCTGACAATCCGAGCACTGGTGGTGCCGCGAACGATAGAGTCATCGATCATCACCACCCGCTTGCCCTTGATATTCTCTCGCAGTACATTCAGCTTGATCTTCACCGTGTCCTCACGCTGACCTTGGGTAGGCTGTATAAAGCTGCGGCCGATGTAGCGGTTCTTGATAAATCCAATGCCGTAAGGGATGCCGCTCTCCTGGGCATAGCCCAAGGCGGCGTCCAGGCGCTGTCCGGCACGCCGATGACAATATCCGCGTCTACCGGGTGCTCCTTCGCCAGGTACGCACCGGCCCGCATTCTGGCGTGCTGCACAGACACGCCCTCAATCACACTGTCCGGCCGAGCAAAATAGATGTACTCAAACACACAAATATGGCGTGGTCCGCCGCAATGGGTGGTAATGGAGCGTATGCCTTCCTTGCTGATCACAACGATCTCGCCGGGAGCAATATCCCGCACAAAGTGAGCGCCGATGGAATCCAGCGCACAACTCTCCGACGCCACCACATAAGCATCGTCCGCAGTCTTACCCAGGCAAAGAGGCCGAAAGCCATTGGGGTCGCGAAACGCAATGAGTTTGGTGGCAGTCATCACCACGCAAGAGAATGCCCCTTGCAGCCGGGGAATGATTTTTTCGATCGCCTCTTCCGTGCTCTTGCTGTGCAGGCGCTCCTCTACAATAGAATAGGCAATGGACTCGGTGTCTGATGTGCCGTGGAAAATGGCGCCTTTCAGCTCAAACTGGCGGCGCAGCTCCGGGGCGTTTACCAAATTGCCGTTATGTGCCACCGCCAAATTACCCTTAATATGGCGAATGACCAGGGGCTGAATATTGTTGGCGTTTTTGCCGCCGGTGGTGGAGTAGCGCACATGACCGATGGCCATATTACCTGTACCCAGGGCAGCCAGCTGCTCCTTGCTGAACACATCCGGCACCAGTCCGTCGCCCCGATGGTGGCGAAACACGCCGTCGTCATTCACGGCAATGCCGCAACTCTCCTGTCCTCTGTGCTGCAAGGCAAACAGAGCCAGGTACGCCGTCTGGGCCACCGTGGTGGTCTGATTTTCAAATACGCCGAAAACACCGCATTCCTCGTGCAAACTATCGAACATCGCTTTCTCCTATCCCGTGTGGTTGTCGCTCTTTTCTCTATTATAATACCATTAGTTGGGCGTGTAAAGGTTTGCGTAAGGTCTGGAGGTGGCGGGGATCAACTTTTTGAACGGTTTTTTCAAAATCTCGTCCATGGAAACGCCAAAATATTTGCAGTATTTCTTCAAATACCCCTCCAATTCCTGCCGGTCCGCGTCCGTCAAGGCCATCACTTAATGTTAGGGCTGATGTTCTCCTTGGGGAAGCTGCCCCGCACAAAGATCTTGCCACCATGCATACCGGAGGCGCAGTGGGTGCCAAACAGCTTTTCGCCTCGCTTCATACCCAGCCCCAGCAGCACAATGGTACCTCCGGCCATATACTCGCCCAAGAAGGAACCGGCATTGCGGCCGATCACCAGCACCGGCTTCATCTGTTCAAACTCCTTCATATGGATCCCGCCGCGGCAGGCCACATTGGTCTCCACAAAGATCCGGCCGTCCCGCATACCATAGCCCATAGCGTCGCCGGCGTGGCCGTGAATGACAATCTCGCCGCCGTTCATAGTGTTGCCCACTGCGTCCTGGCAGTTGCCAAACACCTCCACCTTGCCACCATTTAAGTAGCAAGCCATATCATTGCCCGGGGTGCCGTGCACCTGAATGGTTTTGCCTGCGTCCAGGGCGCAGCCGATATAGCGCTGACCGTTCACCGCCGTGATCGTTACCTTTTTCTTGGTGCGCAGCTCCTGCTTAATTTTGTCGTTCAGCTCTGCATACTTGCACAGTCCTGCCTCAATACTCACAACTGCACGCCTCCTCTCAACTTGGTGATCCGGGTCTCCTTGGGGAACCAGAACAGATTGGGACTATCCATCAAATCCCCTTGCAAACCCTCCAACGGCACACCGCCGGAGATCAAAGATGTATAGATTCCGGCGTTCTCGCTGGCGTTGATGAGCACATAGCCCACCAGCTTGCCGTCCCGGAACACCAGGCGCTTGTAGGTATCGTCTGCGGCAGCCACACGGTCCGTATAGCCGTCGCCCTTAGCGTTGATCAGCCACAGGTGCAAATGCGCAGGCCGTAAAAATCAATAGCATTCACCGCATAGGTACCGCCGACGGTCAGGTCGCCGCCGGCCATTTGGCTGCCTGCGGCACGCCCTTGCGCCACTGCATTGGGCCACAGAGCCAAGATTTTCTTACTGCCGTCCAACATATCCACAGACACGGCGCAATCCCCTGCGGCGTAAATATCCGGGTCCGAGGTCTGCATGGTGGCCGGATCGGTGATGATCCCCCGCTCCACTGTCAGACCCGCTGCCTCTGCCAGTGCCGTGGCCGGGCGCACGCCCACCGCCACCACCAGCAGATCGCAGGGCAATTCCTTGCCGTTTTGCAGTACCACCCGCTGCACCATCTTGCCGCTGCACTTGGCCCGGGTCACCGTTTGACCCAGGTGGAAGCGCAGACCGTGGTGCTCTAAATGGCGGCGCACCAGCTTGGCGCTTTTTTCGTCTAAAATAGAGGGCAGCACCCGATCGGACAGCTCCACCACATCTACGCTTTTGCAAATTTTGCTCAGCCCCTCGGCGGCCTTCATACCGATCAGACCGGCACCGATCACCACGGCGCGGGTGTTCGCACTTGCCAGATCGTGCACAGTCTGGGCGTCTGCCGCAGTCAGGAAACCGCACACATTGCGCTTGCCGCTTACATTCTGCATCGGCGGCACAAAGGGCACAGAGCCGGTGCACAGGCACAGCTTATCATAGCCATACGCCTTGCGTCCGCACTTGACGGTCTTTTTCGCCCGATCAACGGCGGTCACTTCTACGCCGGTGACGATCTCTATTTTTTGCTCTTTATAGTAAGCCGGGGTGCGCAAGCGCATTTGATTCCGCCGCACCAGGCCCTTTAAGTAATAACTGATAGACGGGCGAGAATATGGCAGATCCGTCTCCCGAGTCAGCAGGGTAACCGCGCCTGCCGGGTCCGTCTTGCGAATTTGCTCCGCCGCAGCCAGTCCGGCGGCAGAGGCACCGATGATCACATACTTCACTTGGCAGCACCTCCCGCTTCTACCAAACCAAGGCTCGATTGGGGCAACCCTTGACGCACGCTGGTTCTTCTCCGCCGCACAGGTCGCACTGTAGCAATATTGCCGGGCTGAATACACCCGATGGGGCACACCGCCAAGCAGGTCATACAACCGATGCACTTGTCCGGGTCTACGGACACAATGCCGGTCTTTTTGTCCTTGTGCATAGCGCCGGTAATGCAGGCCTTTACGCAGGCCGGGTCATCGCAATGACGGCAGTTCACCGCCACGGAGGCTACACGGTCACCGTACACCTTTACCCGGCTGATGGGCGCCGGATTCTCATATTTATTGGCTGTCAGCACATCGCCGGAGGCTGAATGTGCCGTTTTGCAATAGACTTCACACAGGTGGCAGTTGACGCAAAGTTCCTCTCGTGCAAATACTTTTTTCATCTCACTGTCCTCCTTATTCCCCGGCGTGCTTAATGCCCAAAATTTGCAGTTCCCGATCAGACAGACCAATACCACGGAGCATCAGTCTGTTGCCGCGCAGGGAGTCTACGGAGTTGATGCCCATGCCGCCCATGATCTCTTTCATCTCATGGTTCCAGGCGGAGAGCAGGTTTTCCACCCGCTGATGGGCGATCTCCGGATTCAGTCGCCGGGTCAGATCCGGACGCTGGGTGGCAATGCCCCAGTTGCACTTACCGGTGTTGCAGGTTTGGCACATATGGCAGCCCATGGCAATCAGCGGCGCAGAGGCGATATACACCGCATCCGCACCCAGAGCAATCGCCTTGATCACATCAGAGGAACAGCGGAAAGAACCGGCAGCCACCAAAGACACGGTGGAACGAATGCCCTCGTCCCGCAACCGCTGGTCAGCAGCTGCCAGCGCCAGCTCAATGGGAATACCCACATTGTCGCGTATGCGGGTGGGCGCTGCGCCGGTGCCGCCGCGAAAGCCGTCGATTACCACAATATCCGCACCGGCACGAGCCACGCCGGAGGCGATGGCCGCAATGTTATGTACCGCTGCAATCTTAACGGAAATGGGCTTTTTGTTATCCGTGGCCTGCTTCAGCGACCAAATCAGCTGGCGCAGATCCTCAATGGAATAAATATCATGATGCGGAGCAGGTGAAATGGCGTCCGATCCACCGGGATCATACGCGCATTGCTGACTTCCACATTTACCTTTTCGCCGGGCAGATGGCCGCCGATCCCCGGCTTGGCCCCTGGCCGATCTTAATTTCTACAAACTTGGAGTTATTCAAATAATCCTTATGCACACCGAAGCGGCCGGAGGCACCTGTACCACGGCGCATTCGCCGTAAGACGCCAGGTCCGGGTGCAAACCGCCCTCACCGGTATTAAACAGCGTGCCCATATTCTTGGCAGCCATGGCCAGAGATTTTTGGGCATTCAGGCTGATGGAGCCAAAGCTCATGGCAGAGAACATAATGGGCGTCTCCAACATCACCTGAGGCGGCATCTTGGTCACGGACTTGCCCTTGCGCTCCACTTGCAGCCGATCCGGTTTACGACCCAAAATGGTGCGGATTTCCATTGGCTCCCGCAAAGGGTCAATCGAGGGGTTGGTCACCTGGGAGGCATTGAGCAAAATTTTGTCCCAATAAATGGGATACGGCTGCGGGTTGCCCATAGCGGACAGCAGCACGCCGCCGGTATTTGCCTGGCGGCAGATCTCTTGCTGATAGCGTGGGGTCCAGTTGGCATTATCCCGATAGTCGCACACATATTTTTCGATCCGAAGGGCACCGGTGGGGCACAGATCCACACACCGATGGCAGGCCACGCAATCCTGAGAATGGGACACTACGGTTTTGCCGTCCGATCCAAAGCTATGGCACTCGTTGGAGCACTGACGCACACAACAACCGCAATCAATACAAAGTTCCCGATCCCGCACAATGGTAAACCGGCGGGGAATATAATTAATCATCGTCTTCCTCCTTTGCCAGTTCCAGTGGGATAAACACCGGCTCCGCACCGCTGACGGACCACACTTTTTCCGGGTGGGGGCAGATCACACGAATGGCGGACTCCTCTGAAGCGAAATACGCCCGATTGCCCTTGGTAGCCGCAGTCAGAGATCGCAATTTCAGCCGGTCGTTGATGGCCAGCAGCCCCTTGTTGGAGCCAAGGATCACAGAGAACGGCCCGTTCACCAAGGCGCCGTTATAGATAGAGCGCAGGTTGGTAAAATACTCTTTCCGCTCTGGGTCCATACGGTCAATCTCGTCCCACTCCGGGGCCGTAAGCACATCGGCTGCCACATCAATGGGCAGCTGATGGTGACGGATCAGGTGGTCAAACAGATAAGTAATCACTTCCGTATCCGTCTGCATGGTACACACATAGCCAAACTGCTCAATATACCGACGGTTGGCGTCATAGGACGAAATCTCGCCGTTATGCACCACAGACCAGTCCAGCAGATTAAAGGGGTGTGCCCCGCCCCACCAGCCGGGGGTGTTGGTGGGAAAGCGACCATGTGCTGTCCACAAATAGGCATCATACTGATCCAGCATGTAGAACTCGCCCACATCCTCCGGATAGCCCACAGCCTTAAAGCAGCCCATATTCTTGCCGCTGGAAAAAATAAAAGCGCCGTCGATCTCGTTGTTCACATGGATCACGCACTGGGCGGTATATTCGTCCTCGTCCAGACGGGCCTCTTTCATCCGCACCTTATTGGGCTTGGCAAAATACCGCCAAATGTCCGGTCCATTCTCTATGGATGCGATCTTCTTGGTGGGAATGCGCTCGGAAACATCCACATTAAAATGCTTGAACAAGAACTCCTCGCAAGCACCCCGTGCCTGTACCGACTGGTAAAACACATGAAAGGCAATATCCGTCTTGTGATCGGGATAAATGCCATAGGCGGCAAAGCCGCCGCCCAGACCGTTGGAACGGTCGTGCATCAAGGCAATGGACTGGATAATCTCCGACCCATTGATCGGCTCGCCCTTGCGGTCAATAATGGCGGCAATGGCGCAGCCGGAGGGAATGCGCACTTCGCCCTCTCGCAGCATATTCATCACTCCTGTATCTGTATTTCTTCAAAAAAACCTATACTTTATTGTACAACACTGTCGATTAACCGTCAATGCGTCCACAATAAAAATCTACACCACAAAATCAGCATAATTATAGTGAATTTCACAAAGAATTGCGTTTTTTTCTGTGAATTGCCACTCACTTTTGGCTCTTTTGTACAAAAAAGCGCTTTGCCACCGTATAATGCAAAGCCGCGATAGGTAGGTACAATCAGTCGTCCGTGCCCTGGAGAGCGTCATAGCCCCGTGCGCCGGTGCGCACCTTTACTGCGTCCTCCACATCATAGACAAAAATCTTACCGTCACCGATATTACCGGTATACAGCGCCTCTCTGGCAGCGGCGATCACCGTTTCCACCGGCACGGCGGAGATCACCATTTCCAGCTTCATCTTGGGGTTCAGGTTCAGCTCCTCAATCTCCACACCGCGGTACTTGCGCACATGGCCCTTCTGGGTGCCGCAGCCCATTACATTGGTAACGGTCATACCGGTAACGCCCACCGCATTCATGGCGTCCTTCACCCGCTCCAGCTTGGCCGGGTTAAAGAGCATCACACTTCACTGAGCTTCGCGTCCGGTTTGGTGGTATAAGTCTCTACCGGAACAGCCTTTTCTACCGGAGCAGCCGGCAAGCCGCTTTCCGTTACTGGCACGGCAGCAAAGCCGCGACGGGCATAAAGTCCGCATAGGCAGAGGCAGATTATGCTCGGTGGCATCCAGGCCCTTGATCTCCTCCTCGGCGCTAACCCGCAGACCCACAGTCTTGTTCAGCACAAAGAACGTAATCGTCAGGGTTACTGCCGCCCAACCGGCCACAGCCGCAAAACCAATCAACTGGGTGCCCAGCAGGTGCAGCCCGCCGCCGTAGAACAGACCCGTATGGGTCAGGCCGGACACTGCATAGCCCGGTGCTTTGTCCGTGGCAAACAGGCCTACGGCCAGCGTGCCCCAAATACCGTTGGCCATGTGTACAGCCACAGCGCCTACCGGGTCGTCAATATGCAATTTCTTATCCAGCAGCTCTACGACCAGCACCACCAGAATACCGGCACAGCGCCGATGATCCCGGAGCCCAAAGCATCCGTTACATCACAGGAGCAGTCACAGCCACCAGCCCGGCCAAAGAGCCGTTCAGGGACATGGACACATCCGGTTTGCCGTCCTTGATCCAAGTAAAGAGCATGGTGGTGCAAGTGGCCACAGCCGGCGCTACGGTGGTGGTCACCAGAATAGACGCCAAAGTGGGCACATCGGTGGCCGCCGCGCCGTTAAAGCCGTACCAGGCAAACCACAGGATAAACACGCCCAGCGCGCCCAGAGTCAGGGAGTGACCGGGAATGGCTTTGGGTGTCTTTTTGCCGTTTTTTCGTCCGTATGGTACTTACCGATCCGGGGACCGAGAAAGGTGGCGCCGATCAGTGCTGCGATACCGCCCACCATGTGAATGGCGCAGGATCCGGCGTAATCGTGGAAGCCCAGCTTTTGCAGCCAGCCGTTGCCGTCCACATTCCAGACCCAGCCTGCCTCGATGGGATACACCACAGCGGAGATCACTGCTGAGTAAATGCAGTAAGCGGAAAACTTGGTACGCTCTGCCATAGCGCCGGACACAATGGTGGCCGCCGTGGCACAGAACACCAGGTTAAATACAAAGTTGGACCAGTTAAAATCATTATAGTGGGTGAAAATGCCCAGGTTGGGCAGACCGATCACCCCGGCGATATAGTCCTGACCGCACATCAGCCCGTAGCCCAGCAGAATGAACATCACCGTGCCGATACAAAAGTCCATCAGGTTTTTCATAATAATATTGCCGGCGTTCTTGGCTCTGGTAAAGCCGGTCTCTACCATAGCAAAGCCGCACTGCATAAAGAAAACCAGCACTGCGCCGATCAAAAACCACACGCCGAACAGTTCGCTGTTCACCGTTTCCATGATTGTTTCAAGCCCCATAAAATCCTCCTTTTTCATCAAAAAAGCTTAAAAATGGAAATAAAAAAAAGAGCGCTCGAAAACAAAAGTTCGAGCACTCCATTGTGCTAAAGAATGCCGACACCGCGCCAATGGCCCGGCGCCGGCAAATGACCGACCCTGTCAAAAGACAGTGCCGACCGTAAGAGAGGGCAAAATCAATACAGTACCATGTACTTGTCGATCTCCACTGAGAGACCTTGGTACGGTACTCGTCCCATTCATTCTCCTTGCCTTCAATATAGTTATTGAACACATGGTCACCCAGGGTTTCCTTAATGAACGGATCTGCCTTAGCGGCTTCAATAGCCTCTTTCAGGCTGCCGGGCAGACAATCAATGCCGGCGGCTTTCAGCTCCTCGTCGGACAGACCGAACACATTGTAGTCAATGGGAGAAGCGGGGGTCATCTTTTTCTTGATTCCGTCCAAACCGGCAGCCAAGCACAAAGCCATCTCCAAATAGGGGTTGCAGGTGGGATCCGGGCAGCGCAGTTCTACGCGAGTGCCCTTGCCGCGAGCGGCAGGAATACGCACCAGGCAGGAGCGGTTGGAAGCGGACCATACCAGGTAAGACGGTGCCTCATAGCCGGGTACCAAACGCTTGTAAGAGTTCACGGTGGGGTTGGAGAACGCTGCAATGCCGCGAATATGGGCCATAATACCTGCGATGAAGTTATAAGCGGTCTCGGACAGGCCCATCTCGCCGTTGGGGTCATCAAAAGCGTTCTTGCCGTCCTTCAGATAATACAGGCTCATGTTGGTGTGCATACCGGAGCCGTTGATACCGTAAATAGGCTTGGGCATAAAGGTGGCGTGCAGACCATGCTTGGCAGCGTAAGTCTTAACCACATGCTTAAAAGTCATTACACGGTCGGCACTGAGCATGACATCACCAAACTGGAAGTCGATCTCGTGCTGGCCCTCGGCCACTTCGTGATGGGAAGCCTCAATGGTGTAGCCATATCCTCCAGGGCCAGGCAAATATCCCGACGGCAGTTCTCGCCGTGGTCGATGGGGTTCAGGTCAAAGTAACCGCCCTCGTCGCCGGTCTCCAAGGTAGGGTTGCCGTTCTCGTCCAGCTTAAACAGGAAGAACTCGCACTCCGGGCCAACATTAAAACCAAAGCCCATCTCGCAGCCTCGTCCATCACCTTTTGCAGTACATTGCGGGGGTCGCCCATGAAAGGAGTCTCATTATCGGATTTATATACGGAGCAGATCAGTCGAGCGGTCTGCGCATTCTGGTGCTTTCTCCAAGGGAAGATGGTCCAAGTGTCGTAATCCGGGTGCAGATACATATCGGACTCATCAATGCGAACAAAGCCGTCGATGGAAGAACCGTCAAACATACAGTCATTGTCCAGCGCCTTCTCCAGCTGGGACAGGGTGATGGCCACATTTTTCATAATGCCAAACATATCCGTAAACTGCAAGCGGATAAACTCTACATTATTTTCCTGTGCGCTTTTGATGATGTCTTCCTTTGTGTATTTACTCATGGCAAATACTCCTCTCTTAAGAAATGATAGATAGCACAGAATTTTCTTACTGCCAAAGGCAATAAAAAATGAGGGCGCTCCGCTATCAACGGAACGCCCTCGTTCTGAATACAATGCCATTATAATCACATCGTCCTCGGTTTGTCAACGGTTTTTGACAACTTTGGCAAATCTTGTAATTGGCGGCAGGAATTGTGCACGCCTTTTGTACAATATGCACAGAATAGACAGACTGTTTGCTATATGTCCAAAAATTCGGCAGGAATAACTTTTTTCGACAAATCGGTAAAATACTTCACCGTGGCACCCTTCTGCGCCTGGTTGGCGGCCAGCTCGTCGGTATAATCACTGAGCTTATAGACGGAAAACACAAAACCGTTACCGCCCCGGCTGTAATGGCACACCACCGGCGCCAGTTTAGCAGAGGAGATGGTGATCTTTCCATTATCCTTTTCGATCGTCACCTCCGCCATACCGCCGCACAGTTGGGGCAGATTGATCTGGTGGCTGATAAAATTACCCAGGGAGTAGTAGACCAGCATTTTTTTGCCGCTCTTTTCGTTGGTCACCCACGCCACCGGTTGGAGCACATGCGGGTGGCTGCCGATGACAATGTCTACACCCAGGTCAGAAAACAGCTTCGTATATTCCTTTTGGTAATCGGACACCTTGTGGCTGTTCTCCGTGCCCCAGTGCGGAAAGACCATCACCACATCCGCATGCTTGCGCGCCTCGGTAATGTCCTTCCGGATCTTGTCCTTGTCCATCAAATTCACCAGCCAGGGCTTGTCCTTGGGCAAGTCAATGCCATTGGTGCCGTAGGTGTAATTCAGCAGAGCAAAGGTAATATTGTTCTTCTCATAATAAGTAATCTTGTCATAATCCGCCTGAGAGGCGTTGGTGCCAGGTGCACCGCCTCTTTATGCTTGCCGAAGTATTCCAACTCTTTCTCCACTCCGGCACTGCCCATATCCATAGTATGATTGGTGGCGCAGGTAAAAATATCAAACCCGGCAGCAATGGCGGCGTCGCCAATCTCCCAGGGTGAATTAAAGCAGGGATAACCGGAATAGTCAAAGCTGCTGCCGCCCAGCACCGTCTCCTGATTGATAACGGCAATATCCGCCGGTTCAATGTACTGCTTAATATCCTGATAAAAGGCGTCGTAATTCCGGCTGCCGTCCTTTTGCTCTCCGGCAGCGATTAGGGTATTGTGGATCAGATTGTCCCCTACTGCCACCAAGCGCACCCGGTCTTGCCCTGGGTCTCTTCCGTGTGATCCTCCGTTTGGTTAACCACAGACACCTTGGTGGGCGCCGTAGGCTTCTTCTCATCTGCCCTGCGGGTAATGGTGCCGCTGATGGCAAAGGCAACGGTCACGGCCAGTGCCACCAAAACAGGGATCAGCACCTGCCACAGTTTTTTCTTCTTTTCCATATAGTCACATCCCAACTGCCAATGGGCTTTTCTTACAGTTTCCGCGTTCTGCTGTGATTATACCATACTCCTTACTTTTAGGCAAGAAAAAGCCGCTCTCCGAAAAACGGAAAGCGGTCTTTCATTTTTGCTAAAGCAGCGATTACTCGGCAGCAGCCTCTGCGGCAGCTTCCTCGCCGTCCTTTTTCTTCTCCTTGAGGAGAACGAACTTCTCCATGGGGAAGAGCACCACCATCTGCACAAAACCGGCAGCCAAGCCGGCAATGGTTCTGGCCAAAGGCTGAATCCAAGCCCAGTTGATCTTGGCGATAATGCCAACCAGCCAGCCCTGGAACCAGGTGGAGAACAGGATCAGCGCGATCATCAGCACAATATAAATGGCGAAGCAATACCAAGGTGCGTCAGACTTAAAGGTAGTCTTTTTGTTCTGATAGAAGCCATAGATGTTGGCGATCAGGTTGGACAGGAAGAACGGCAACAGATAGCCCCATGTCACAACGCCCGCCGTAACCGTACCATCCACGACCTCATAGCCAACCACATAATCGACAATCTGTTCCATTCCTTCTTTGGTGGAAGCATCAAAGATCACATTGGGATCAAAAATGCCCTGCAAAAACATAGGCAATGTAGCCTTCACACTATCAAAGATCAGCGGAAGCACATTGGCCAGCACCAGCTGGATGATCGTTACCAAACCGGATACCACCAGAAACTTTACAAGCTGCCAAAGGGTCTTCATAAAGGAGCCCTTTTCCTCAGCGGCGTTGTCGATACCGCCAAGGCTAATTTTCTTCTTTTTGTCGTCTGCCATAATTATTTTACCCCTTTCTCATGGACTGTACAAAAATAACGGGTTCATTATACTATTTTTTGGCTAAGATTGCAACCTTTATTTTACAGAATTAAAAAGCGAAAGGCAGCGCGCCAATACAGCCGGTGGTGGCAGCGTGCACAATGGCAACCACAGCCCATACCGCCAAAGCGATCAGGCCAACGAGGATCGCCAGCACCAGAATCACCAGCAGCACCAGGATCGCCAGCACCAGCGGGCCCTTTTTGCTGGGGCGCACCGGGTCGTCAAAGGCGGGCTTTTCTGCCTTTTTCGGCGCCGGGTTCTCATCATCGTACAAAGGATACAGGGGCAGCGTGGCGTTGGCGTCGCAGGGACCCGGATTCCACAGCAGCGGCTCTACCAGACCACGCACGGAGGTGGCGCCCTTCAGCACCTTGCCGATGGAGAAGTGAATGGTGTTCAGGAACGCGTCGATCACATTCAGAAGACCACAGCAGATCTTGTACTCCCGCGTATCCGGACCGTAAGGCGAGTCGCCGCAATACAGGTTCTGCACCAACTCCAGGATAAAGTCCACTACCCGATGATCGGCAATGTCCGCAATATCTTTCTTGGACAGGCCGCTTTCTTTCTTGCACAGGCGCCAGGCTTTCTTAAAGGTCAGCTTGTTCAGCCACTTGGCAATGGGCTTAATCAGCCAGCCCAGTTTTTTGACCTTTCGCCGGGAACGGAAAAAGCGTCTGTCATCTCTGCCAAATGGTCAATATCCGTGGCCGCAGCGTCCAGCAGCTCGGAGATCATACCGAAGAAAAAAGTGCGCATATACCGGTCAAAGGGCTTGCCGCCGGTGTCCAATCCCGGCACATCGGTAATGGTCACCGTCTCCACATCCACTTTGGCGTGGGCCGGGTCCAGTGTAATATTTCGCATAGTTGGCGGGCAGCCGATCATAGCACCGCAGGCAATGTCATAAAAGGTGTTGCCCTTTTTGGTCTCTACCACGCTGATGTCGTGAATATGGGTGTGACCGGTGAGCATACATTGCAGTCCGTTGTCCGCAAAAATCTCCCGGGTGGTTTCATGATTGCGCTGCATATCTCCCTTGCCGATAATGGCATAAAAAGGACTGGGAGCGATCATGGGGTGATGGGTCATGGCGATCACAAACTGATCGTTCTTGCGGGCATCCTCCAGCTGATCCAGGATCCAAGCCATACAGTCGTCGCTGTACCCGGAGCCGCTCTCCCCCTCCGGCTTATAGTTGGTATCGTCATTCAGAGCAAACAGCCGATAGCCGGGGGCCAGCTGCACCACATAGCTCATGCTGTCCGGGTGGGTGGCAATGGCCTCATTGGGGCCAAACTCATAGTACATTTGCCACAGATCGTGGCGCTCCTCCACCGCCGGCACCTGAATTTTTTTGTCGCCGTCATAGCCGTCTGCCACGCCGCCGTCCCGATAATCGTGGGTAGCAGTGATCACATACACCCGCTTGCCTCGCTTTTTCAGATCTCGGAGCATTTCAATAAACTCGGCGTGAGAGCCAGCTCTCCGTCCCGGGTGGTATCGCCGGCCAGCACCACAATATCCGTGGAAGTGTCCGCGCACAGCAAATCGAACCCGGCTTTGATCACCAGGTCGCTGTCCTTAATGACCTTTTGGCTCTTGCCTCGGCTTTTTCGTAAGCCTTGCCCTCGGTGCCCCCCTTACGGGAGTAGTAATGCGGATCGGTGATAAATTGAATTTTCAGCGGCGCATTGCCTGCGCCATACAACTTCGCTGCCATTGCGTTCTCCTTTATTTAATCTCTGCCTTCAGCACGCCGCTGCGCACCGTGCCCGGCAGGGTAATCTCCATACAGCCGTCACTGCGCAGAGCGTAATCCAGTTCTTGCCCATCCAAGGTCAGCCGATAGTTGTGCGCATCCGACAGGGTGAGCACAAAGGCATACTGCCCATTGTCGCCGGTGTAACGGAAGTGGACCTCCGCAGAGGTGTCCGTAAGCTTCTGGCTATCCGTCCACACATCCAGCCCGCAGGTAAAGGTGCCCGGACGATAGTAGCAGTCCGCCCACACATTGATAGCGCGGACAGGCCGCCGAAATTGTGGAACCAACCGCCGCGGCGGGTCTGAATACCAAAGCACTCATAGGTGTTGTAAGAGAAGTCCGTCTCTTCCTTCCACATATCCAGCGCACGGCGGGCGATCTCAAAGGCAAATTCCGTCTCGCCCAGGTCAAACATGGTCTTCCACATAAAGACTGGTGGCTCATCCACACATTGCCGTTCCAGTAGCCGTCGTCAAAATAGTAGGAGGCTGTCATATCCACCGCGCTGATGCCGGCGGCGGACCACATTTCGTCCGGGTTCTTAATATGCGCCAGCAGGCGCTCCCGCCGCTCCTCCGGGGCAGCCCCGGCAAACAGCGGATATACACCGTCCATGCCCTTGTCATAATTCTCCCCGGCGTCGGTGGTGAAAATGCCTTGATAGTTTTTGTCATCGTCATAGACGGAGTAGGCGTAATAGCCGCTCTTTTCGTCCCAGCTGTAACGGTTCAGAGCGTCGCTCATCCGCTGAATGTCTGCGTCATAAGCGGCAATGTCCTCCTCCTTGCCCATGGCGGCAGCCACCATCTTCATGATCTTGGCGGCCCGAATGGTGTGGGAAGTAGACAGGCAGGGGCACATATATTGTTTCTTATCCTGGGCGATCATGGCCACCTGGGCGGGATAATCGTCCATACCGCTGCAAGAATACCAGTAGTCGTAAGTGGTGGTCAGGCCGTTGCCGAACTTGCCGCAGGTGGAGCCGGGAGTCTTGCCGCTGATATAGTCATAATACCGCTTCATCTGCGGATACAGAGCAAACAGGGGCGCCTTGTCCTCCGTACGGTGCAGCAGTTCCAAATACTGCACAAACTGGGTAGGCACCAGGGAGCCGTGGAGCAGAAACGCAAAGTCCGTATTCTCCGGCTGGGACAAATAAGTCTCTAAAATGTAACGGCATTTCTCCGGGCTGAATTCCAACACACCGGTGCCGATCACGCCACTGTCCCAGGTATAAAAGCTGTCCCAGCGCTTGCCGGGGGTGTAATGTACTACATTCTCGCCGTGCTTGTACACCGGATATACCAAGTTGGTCAGGAGTGTTGCCCGCAAGATCTCGGTAGACAGACTGTACTTCTGTCCCTCCCGATTGAACTGTACCGGAGTGGCCAGCGCTTGGCGGCGGTATACAGCTGCTCGTATTCTTCGGTGGTGCGGGGTTCCACCTTGCCCTTGGACAGCACCGCATACTCTATATGCTCTGCGTGGGGGTCAATAAAGATGGAGGGCATCACCGCATTGTAATAGTAGCCCTCGTCACTTTTTTTGCGGCGGAAGGAGCGAGAAAAGTCTCCCTTAGGTCGTCATAAGTGGGGTCGCCGTTAGACAGTCGGTTAATCAGCGCGTCCTCCAGGCTGCCACTGTCCAGTTCCCGTCGGCGGTCTTGGGATTGTGCGTCAAGATGGAATAGCAGCCTTCCGCGTCCTTGTAAGTTAGGGTAATGCGGGTGGCGCCGTGCACCTTTTCTTCTTCAATTTGAGGCTTGGTGTCGCGCAGCACCGTGCGGGCGCTGACTTCCTGTTCCGTGCCCGGCCGGCACAGCACCAGCACATCCAGCTCCACACCGGCGCCGCCCCGGCTCTCCAGGGTCAGGGTGTCTGCGCCGTCATAGGGCAGCGCGGCAAAGGTCAGGCTGTCACTCTCCGGCAGTTCTGCCGCTACGCCGTTGACGGTAAAGGCAGCAGCACCCGGGGTCACTGTGCGATAGCGCAACAGCAAGGTAGCGCCCATCGGTCGGAGAGACGGCAGTGTGTATACCACTTTGTCCCCGGCAGTGCAGCCGAAAGGCTCCAGCCCCAGGAAATCCACATGGTAATTCTCGCACCGGTCGCCCAAACCGTGGGCGTGGTAAAAGTTGCCGTCGGCAAACTCGCCCTTGTGCATACCGTCCGGGTTCTCATTATCCCAGGGACGGGGCTTTGCATAGGTGTACTGCGTATAATCGTTGGCGTCCACCAATGCGGCATCCCCAGGCAGCTGCAAGGCACAGTGCTCCGGCGCCGGGAACTCCAGTGCGCCGAAAATATTCAGAATACAGTTTTGCGACAGGTCCGTATCGTTAACAAAGCGGCAGCGCATCAGGTAGGACTCCTCATCCAGCCGGGTGTAAGACACATCGGCATAAATTTGGTCCTTCCACATCAGCTCATAGCGATAGGAATAAAAGCGAAAGTCCTCGTCACAGCTCCACAAATGGTAGCCGGACGGCACAGTCACATTGGGCACCGGGGTAGCGGAATTCCACAGGGTGGGGTGCACTACAAAATCATAGCGGGCACCTTCTGCCGCCCGATCGTCCACAATGCGGGACAGTCCCATATACTTCTTGGAATACGGTCCCCAAAGGGGCATACGGATTTGAGATTTTTCATACGCAGTTCTCCGTTTTTGATTTTTTGCAAGGATATTATCATCTTTTTGCCCGCTTTTGTCAATAGTGAACACCTTGACAAACCAAATATAATACAGTAATATATATCTGTTAAAAATAAATTATGTTTTTGCAGAGTAACGGAGACAAGTCTATGAACATTGACGAAAATGTACAAAAGGTCATCAAGCTGCTGCTGCGCAAGTGGAAGCTGCTGATCCTGTTTATGCTCATCGGAGCGGTTTTGGCCGGGGTTTATACCGCCAAATTCACCACCTTGACCTACACCTCCAGCGTGGAGTTCCTGGCTGCAGCGGTGGATCCGGCCCACGAAATCAGCGACAGCACCGGCGAGGTGGCCCGCACCAGCCAGACCAGCAAAATGAACTACGCTATGAAGATGATCGATACCTATATCGAGATCTTTAAGACCAACAAGTTCTGCGGCAAAGTGGCAGGCGAGATGAACAAAAAATACTACACCAACCTGTCTCCGGCGGATATTAAGCAATCTTTTACCATTGAGACGGTGGAGAACACAGCCATGTTTAAGCTGCTCGTCACCACCACAGACCCTACCCTGTCCTACAACATCGCTCACCAAATGGAGGAGAGCGTGCCGGAGCAGATGGAGGAAACCAACAATGGCCTGGTTCAGACTACCGTGGAGGACAAAGCCATTAAGCCCAACACCGCCGAGGGCCGGGGATACTTAAAGAACTGCCTGCTGGGTGCCGTAGCGGGACTGCTGATAGCTGCCGCATACGTGATCCTGCGGGATCTGTTAGATGTGCGCATCAAGAGCGCCGAGGAGCTGAGCCAGCGCTACGATGTGCCGGTACTGGGCTCTATTCCCGCCTTTACAACCGGCAAGCGCAGTGCTGCCGGCAAGAAAAACACAAAGAAAGAGGCGAAATAAGATGGCTAAAAAAGCGAACAATCCCTTTGCCCGCACCCTGATCTCCAATGCCAACATGGATCCGGCGCAGAAGTTCCGAATTGAGGAGGCTTACAAGAGCATTCGTACCAACATTATGCTCTCCATCCTGAAAAAGGGATGCAAAACCATTGTGGTATCCTCCGGCTCCCCTGCCGAGGGCAAAACGACGACCACCATCAACCTGGCCATCTCCATTGCCCAGGCAGACCAGCGGGTGCTGCTTATTGATTGCGATCTGCGCAAACCCAAGATGCACCACTACTTTGGCGTGTCCAATGCACCGGGACTGACCAACTACATCAGTGACTCGGTAAAAACAACGGCCCTAAGACGGACCTGTACAGCATTATTCACAGAACAGAATTTCCCAACTATCGCTGCTGTGCGCCGGTTCCATTCCACCAATCCGGCAGAGCTGCTGGGCAGCGAGCCCATGGCCGAGTTTTTGCTGCAGATCAGCCGGGACTACGACTATGTGATCATTGATACCCCGCCGCTGAATGTGGTGTCTGACGCCCTGCCCATTATCCGGGAGTCCGACGGCGTGGTGATCGTGGTGCGTGCCAACGGCTCCACCCACCCGGAAGTGCAAAAGGTGATGGAATCCCTGGAGTTCATTGACGCCAAGGTGCTTGGCTTTATTTACAATTTTGCAGAAGATAAGCGCTCTCGCTACTCCCGCTACAAGTACGGCTATGACTATGGGTATGGCTACGGTTACGGGTATGACGCCGGCGCAGAATAATCGGATAAGGTGATGCTATGGTGATCCCCGGCTTGATTGAAATGCACTGCCACATTCTCCCCGGCGTGGATGACGGCTCCAAAGATACGGAGACCAGCGTAAAGATGCTCCGCCGCCTGGCGCTGCAAGGGGCAGAGACCGTAGTGCTTACACCCCATTATTACTCGGATTCTATTTCTTTGGCGGACTTTACCGCCCGACGGAACGCGGCTTTTGCCAACTTGCAGGCTGCTCTTCCCCCGGACGCGCCCCGGCTGCTGCTGGGTGCAGAGGTGTATGTAAGCCGCTATCTGATGAACAATGCAGACCTGACCCCCATCTGTATCACAGGCACGCGGTGCGCCCTGCTGGAGCATAACTTCAGCGACAACTTCGGCACGGAGACCCTGGATCGGATCACGGCGCTGACCTGCGACCACGGCATACGGCCTGTTTTGGCGCACATTGAGCGATACAAAGCGCTGATGGATCACCCCGGTTTAATTGACGAATTGCGAGATATGGGCTGCGCCACCCAAGTAAACATCAGCGCCTTTGCAAACGCCTCCTTCGGGGCGCGGCGCAAACTGCTGAAGTATCTGGACAGCGGGCGCATTGACCTGATCGGCTCCGACTGTCACAACCTGGCTCCCGCCCACCGGATTATGCAGACGCGCCGCCGTGATCGTCAAAAAATTCGGTGACAGCGCCCTACAAGCCTTAATCCAAAATGCCCACACCCTGCTGGGCTGCTGAAAGCGCATAAAAAAGCACGACTTCTTTGACAGAAGCCGTGCTTTTTCTTATGTTCATTTTACTTTGACGTTTGCTCCAGGCTGCGCAGCAGGGCAATTTCCTCTTGGTAGCCGGACAAGTCATTGGGGGTCTCTAAGAACATGGGCAGTCCCCGCAGCGCCGGGTGGTTGACGATGCGGCGGAAGGTCTCTATACCCAAAAAGCCTTTACCGATCTGCTCGTGTCGGTCTTTATGGGAACCGCAAGGATTCTTAGAGTCGTTCAGGTGCAGTGCCCGCAATCTGTCCAGGCCGATCACCCGGTCAAACTGGGTCAGCACCCCGTCCAAATCCTCTGCCAAAGGGTACCCGCCATCGCTCACATGACAGGTGTCCAGGCACACGCCGATCTTGTCTTGCAGCTGCACGCCGTCTATAATGCGGCGCAACTCCTCAAAGGTGCCGCCCACCTCGCTGCCCTTACCGGCCATAGTCTCCAGCAGTACAGTGGTGTGCTGCTCCGGGGTCAGCAGGTCGTTCAGTGCCGGGTGATATAGCAATCCCGTTATCCGTTCCCTGCCCCACATGGGAGCCGGGGTGAAAGTTATACAACGTACCGGGTAGAGCCTCCAGCCGCTGCAGATCATCGGCAAACACCTCTCTGGCAAACATGCGGGTGCGTTCCTTATCACTGCACAAATTCATGGTATACGGCGCATGAGCCAGCACCGTACCAAAGTCCGCAGCCTGCGCCCCCTGCAAAAAGGCAGCCACATCCGCCGGATCCTGGGCCTTTACGGCACCGCCCCGGGGATTTCGGGTAAAGAACTGAAAAGTATTGGCACCAATGGACTGTGCCTCTCGCAGCATGTGGACATAGCCCTTGCTTGCACTTAAATGTGCGCCTAAAATCAACATCTCTTATCCTCGCAGCAGGGTCGGACGAGCAATGTGCTGCTCCGCCTGACCGGACATAATATACCCCAGCAGATCCGCCACGCAGCCCTTGTTGCAGTGGCAGGCTTCAAACTGGCAAATCTCATGAATGGCCTTAGGTGCCTGACCGGCACAGGCCGGCAATCCCACGGTCTTGAGCATATCCCAGTCGTTATAATAATCGCCGATGGCCGCCACATGGTTCCGGTCAATGCCCAGCATATCTGCCAGCACCATAATGGCCGTACCTTGTGGGTGCCTTTTGCAGCATCTCCATACTCCATGGAGAGGAGGCCATGAAGTTCATACCTGCCGTGTCGCTGCGGTCAATTACATAGCGCAGCCGGTTCATGGTAATGGGGTTGGACCAAAAGATCACCTTCATCCACCCCTCCTTGGGCACCTTATCAATGGAGGTTACCTCGTAGTGCGCCTTATCAATATCCATGGTGCCCTGGGACAAAACGCCGTTTGACGATATACACATAATCGTCAAAATAAATTCCCACATCCACGCTCTTAAAGCTGTCACTGAACTTATTGATGATGTAGCGCACAAACTCGTGCCCCTCCTGCTGAATGGTGCTGCGCCAAATCATCTTCTCCTGCTGAAAGTCATAAATACCCGCGCCGTTGAGTACCACCGCCGGTTGATTGGGGGTGATACGATCGTAATTGCGCTTCAAGCTGGAGTCAGCCGTCCGGAAGCCAAGGTAAAGTTGCCCCCGCCTCTGTAAACGCCTGAATGGCGTCATAATTACGCCGAGGCAGCTTGCGTGCTTTGTTATTCAATGTGCCGTCAATATCTGACACCACCAGCCAATTGCTAAAATCCTTTTGACTCATACGCTCACCTTTTCTTTTCCCTGCAAGTGTGCAAAAATGATGTAAAATACGGGGGCAGCGGTGCTTCAAACCGCATTTCCGCCCCGGTTCTGGGATGTATAAAGCCAATCTCCCCAGCATGCAGGCACTGCCCGCCCAGGGAGGTGATCACACGCCGCGGTCCGTACACCGGATCTCCGGCCAGCGGGTGACCGATATAGGCCATGTGCACCCGAATTTGGTGGGTGCGTCCGGTCTCCAATACACAGCGAATATGTGTAAAGTCCCCAAATCGCTCCAACACACGATAATGGGTGGTAGCCGCTTGCTGTTCTGTTGGGTCACCGCCATTTTTTTGCGATCCTTGGGACTGCGACCGATGGGTTGGCACACCGTGCCGCTGTCTGCGGTCACATTGCCGTACACCACCGCTTGGTACGCCCGGTGAAAACTGTGTTCCTGAATCTGACGTGCCAAATCCACATGGGCAAAGTCGTTCTTGGCTACCATGAGCAGACCGCTGGTATCCTTGTCAATCCGATGAACGATCCCCGGTCGGATCACGCCACCCACACCGCTAAGGGAGTCGCCACAGTAGTACAGCAACGCGTTCACCAGCGTGCCGGTATAATTTCCCGGTGCCGGGTGCACCACCATACCCTTGGGCTTGTTCACCACCAGCAGGTCGTCGTCCTCGTAGACACATCTAAGGGGATATGCTCCGGCAGCACCTCCATGGGCTTTGGCTCCGGCAGGCGCAGCTCCACCCGGGTGCCCGGGCGCAGCTTATCTTTTTTATTTCCCGGAGAGCCGTCCAGCAGTACGCCACCCTCCTCAATCACTCGCGCCGCCGCCGATCGAGTCAGATCCGGACACACGGTGCTTAAAAACTTGTCCAGTCGCTCCCCTGCCGCTGTTTCGTCCACGGTAAAGGCACGCACCGGCTGCCGCTCATTTTCCGTCATGGGCCGTTCCCTTCTTGCCGTCGCCGGAGCGAAACAGATCCACCGCCAGCCACAGCACAAAGCTAATGCCGCCGCAGGTCACAGCGCAGTCCGCAATATTAAACACGGCAAACTGCATAAAAGTCGGCTCGATAAAGTCAATCACATAGCCGTACAGCACCCGGTCGATCAGATTGCCCAGACCGCCGGCCACCAGCACCCCCAGGCTCCAGTAGCCCCACAGGGAGCGGCATTTGTTGCGAAACATATAAAAAAGCACACCGGCACACACCAGAGCGGTCAGCGCCACAAACACCCACCGAGCACCGCTGAACAGACTAAAGGCCATCCCGGTATTGCGGGCATAGCGCAACTGCACCGCGCCGGGCAGCAAAGTAACAATCTTGCCCCCCATCAGCGCACTTTCTGCCAGTCGCTTGGTCACCTGGTCGAAAGCCACGATCAGCAGGATCATAATGGAGGCCCAAATGTGTTTTTTTCTATGCTTCATAAACCCTCCGTATATAAAAAGGCGGGGGCAGAGCAGTCGCATCTGCCCCGTATGGGTCGTTCTTTATTTGTCCATCTCTGCCAGTGCAGCCGCACAATGGGCGCACAGGTGGGATGCTCTGCGTTTTGACCTACGGTCTCATCGTACTTCCAGCAGCGCTCGCACTTTTCGCCGTCTGCCTTAGATACGGACACGCTCAGCCCCTCTACCTCGCCGGTAAAGTCGCCCTCACCGTCGGACAGTGCCACAGCGGAAGTAATGAAGATCTCCGGCAGCTGTCTTTCTACGCTCTGCAAGAAATCGCGCAGCTCGCCCGCAGCGTACAGGGTCACCTTGGCCTCCAAGGACTTACCGATGGTCTTGTCCTTACGAGCCAACTCCAGTGCCTTCTGCACATCTTCACGAATCCGATGGATCCGATCCCACTTGGCCATAAAGTCTGCGTCCGCAGCAATGTACTCCGGCTGGGGAATATCGTTAAACAGCGGAGACCGGGGATCTCTGCCCGCTGCATGGGGCATTGCCTTCCAGATCTCGTCACAGGTAAAGGCCAAAATGGGGGTCAGCACCAAGGTCAGTGCGTCCAGCACCTTATACAATACGGTCTGGGCGGCACGGCGGGTAGCGCTGTTCGGCGCAGAAGTGTACAGCCGATCCTTGAGCACATCAAAGTAGAAGTTACTCATATCCACCACGCAGAAGTTGTGCAGCGCGTGGGCGGCGGTGTGGTACTCGTACACCTCATACCCGCCGCGAGCGGTAGCCAGCACCTGGTCCAGCTTCATCAGCGCGTATTTATCCAGCTCTTCCAACTGATCGTTGGGCACCATATCCTTGTCCGGGTCAAAATCATACAGGTTGCCCAGGCAATAACGAGCGGTGTTGCGGATCTTTCTGTAATTATCCGACAGCTGCTTCAAGATCTCCTTACTGATGCGCACATCGGCGTGGTAATCGGAAGAAGCCACCCACAAACGCAGAATATCCGCGCCGTACTGGTTGATAATGTCCGCCGGGTCAATACCGTTGCCCAGGGACTTACTCATCTTCTTGCCCTCACCGTCTACGGTCCAGCCGTGGGTGATGATCTGCTTAAAGGGCGCAGGCTGCCCGGCGGCTACGCTGGTGAGCAAAGAGGACTGGAACCAGCCTCTGTACTGGTCGGCGCCCTCCAGGTACACATCTGCCGGCCACTTCAAATAAGGACGCTGTTTAAGCACCGCTGCATGGCTGGAGCCGGAGTCGAACCACACATCCATAATGTCGCTTTCTTTTTCAAAGCCCTTTTGTGCGCCGCAGTGGGGCACTTATAATCCTCCGGCAGGAATATTCCGCCTCGTGGGCGAACCAGGCGTCAGAGCTTCCTGACCAAAGATCTTAGATACCCGCAGCATCAGATCTTTATCCACGATCTCCTTGCCGCAGTCTTTACAATAAAATACGGGAATGGGCACACCCCACTTACGCTGACGGGAGATGCACCAATCGGCGCGCTCCTGGATCATGGACTGCATACGGTCCTTGCCCCAGGCCGGATACCACTGCACATCCTCGGTGGCAGCCACAGCAGCCTCCTTAAAATCATCTACCGAGCAGAACCACTGAGAGGTGGCGCGGAAAATGATGGGCTTATGGCAACGCCAGCAATGGGGATACTGGTGGACGATCTTTTTCAGCGCAAACAGAGCGCCGATTTTTTCCAAATGCTCCGCAATGGGCTTGTTGGCATCATCGGTGGTCAGCCCGGCGAACTGTCCGGCCTCCTCCGTCAGTCTGCCCTCGGCATCCACCGGTACAACGGTGGGGATCTCCGGGTACTTTTGGCACACGATAAAGTCATCCACACCGTGACCCGGTGCCGTGTGTACGCAACCGGTACCGCTCTCCAGCGTTACATGATCGCCCACAATCACCAAAGAGGTGCGGTCAATAAACGGGTGCTGGGTTTTCATATACTCCAGCTCGCTGCCCTGGATCACACCCACGGTCTCATAGTCCGTGGTGCCCCGGTCCGCCATAGCAGAGTCTACCAGGTCGGTAGCCATCACATAAAACTCGTCGCCGCTCTTCACCAAAGAGTACTCAAAGTTGGGGCCTACGCAGATGGCCACATTGGCCGGCAGGGTCCAGGTGGTGGTGGTCCAAATCACAAAATAGGTCTTGCTCAGGTCCGCACCCAGTGCAGTGAGCTTGCCCATATCGTCCGTTACATTGAACTTACATAAATAGAATGGCAGGGATCCTCGCCGTACTCAATCTCCGCCTCGGCAAGGGCGGTCTTACAGTCCGGGCACCAATACACAGGCTTTAAGCCCTTGTAGATATGGCCCTGAGAAGCCATGGTGGCAAATACCTTAATCTGCTCTTCCTCAAAGTCCTTGGTCAGGGTAATGTACGGGTGATCCCACTCGCCGATTACGCCCAGGCGCTTAAAGGACTCCCGCTGAATATCCACATAGCTCAGCGCGGTCTCTCGGCAAATCTTGCGCAATTCCAGATCGGAAATGTCGCTGCCGGCGCCGATGCCCGCCTGCTTTCTGGCTTTCAGCTCTGTGGGCAGGCCGTGGGTATCCCAGCCGGGCACATAGGGAGATTGGAACCCGGTCATATTCTTGTAGCGCACAATAAAGTCCTTTAAGGTCTTGTTCATGGCGTGGCCGATGTGAATATCACCGTTGGCGTACGGAGGGCCGTCGTGAAGCACAAACAGGGGCTTGCCTTCGTTGTGCTGCATCAGCTGACGGTACTGGTCGTTTTCTTCCCATGCTTTCAAGAATTCCGGCTCCCGCTGGGGCAAAGCTGCCCGCATGGGAAAGTCGGTCTTGGGTAAATTCAGTGTTTGGTTATAATCCATGCTTCTTGTTACTCCTACTGTGTATGTAAATTATTTTTTCTTCTTAAAGAAACCGCGCAGCTTGGAAGAGCCCTCTTCCTCCTCATACTCGTCCTCGTCCGGAGCGGTCAGAGAAATGGTCTCACTGGTGCGCTCGTCGCCGCTCTTTACATGAAAATAATCCTCAAAGGGCATAGCAGCCTGGTCGTCAAACAAGGTCTTTTCCTCCTGCTGCGGGGGTACCTGCTCTAACTCCGGCTCCTCGTCGATCTCGCTGATGGTGGCGGCGTTCTCGTCCAGCGGGGTGATTTCGTCCTCGGTAAAGGCGTTCAGCGCGCTGCTGACCTCCTCCGGCTGGCTGCGGGCGCCTGCTTCTCCTCGATCTCGTCAATGATCTGATCCACCTGGTCATCGTCTGTGTCGCCCTTGGTATTCTCTGCCGGCGGCTCCTGTGCCGCGGCTTCCTCCGTCGGTGCGTCGACCGTCTGGCTTTGCAGTTTGTTGATCTCATCAATATTGGAGATGATCTGGTTCATCTCGCTCTCCACAGAGTCAATGTGCGCCTGATCCTCGTCCACCTGGGGCTTCAAATCCACCATATCGCCCAGGCGATCCATCTGGCTCTCATACAGGGACAGCAAGCTGTCCTTAAAGCTCTTAGACTCGCTGCGCAGCTTTTCAATCAGCTGCTCGTGATAGGCTTTTTCGCTCTTCGCCTTGCTCATCAGCTCCTCAGACAGCTGCTTGGCCTGGTTGAGCATTTCCTGAGCCACAACCTTGGCGCCGTCAATGGCGTCATTGGCCTTGGCCTCCGCCTCGGTAATAATGGACTCAGCAGCGTCCTGCTTCTCCTTGGTAAAGTTGGCGGCATAGGTGCGGGCCTCGGCCACCATCTTGTCCGCTTTTTCTTTGGCGTCCGTCACCGTCTGCTGGGCGGTGGCTGCGCTTGCGCTAAGCTTCTCCTCCGCCTTTTCCTTGGCGTCCTTGGCAATGCGATCCGCCATCTTTTGGGCGGTGATCAGTGCGGTCTTGATAGAGTCTTCTTCATTTCTGTACTCTTCAATCTTGCCGGCAAGTATTTCCATTTTGCGGTAAAGCTCTTTGTTCTCATCGTACACAGCCTGGTAAGACTCGACGATCTGGGCCAACAGGGCATTGACCTCTTCCTTATCATATCCGCCGCTTTGCACGGTAGACAGATTTTTCTCTCGAATTTGGCTGGGTGTAATCATATTCTCTCTCCTTCTCTCCTCACATAAACATGCCGTTGTTCTCAAGCTCATCGATCAGATCGCCCATTACATCTACATTGTAAGGCGTAATGATATAGGTGCTGTTGGCTACCCGCTTGATCTGGCCGTTGTTGGCATACGCCACGCCGCTGAGGAAATCCAGCAGTCTGCGTGCAATATCTCGGTTGGTGCTCTCCAAATTCAACACCACCGTACGCTTGGCATTCAAATTGTCGCCGATGGAGGCAGCCTCTTCAAACCGCTCCGGCTTCACCAGCACCACCTGCAACTGGGTGGTGGTGTGGATATTGACCACCTTATCGTCCCGTCCTCTGCTGCGAGGGCGTTCCTGGCGCTCCGGCTTAGGCGCCCGCTCGTGCCGGGGGCGCTCCTGTCGCTCTGCCCGCTCCGGGGCAGCCAGACCGTAGTCCCGGTTGTCGTCGTCATAGTAATCGTCAAAATCATCATCATTCTCGGTAATGATCTCTTTGAACTTATCCAGTAAACCCATATTCGCCTCTCCTTAACGGTATTGTCTGGCGCCGAAGATGGCAGAGCCGACACGCACCAGCGTGGAACCCTCGGCAATGGCGGCCTCAAAATCACCGCTCATACCCATAGACAAAATATCCATGTCTATATTATGGTGTTTTTTGTCTTTAATGTCAATGAAAGATTGATGCATTGTCTCAAAATATTTGCGCACCTGTGTCTCCGTCTCACAAATGGGGGGAATACACATCAAGCCCTTGATCTGCAAACCGGGCAACTGAGCCGCTTCTTCCAGCAGCTCCGGCAATGCTCGATCATAATGCCGCTTTTGCTTTCCTCCCGGCCAATGTTCACCTCCACCAATACATTGGTGGTTACATCGTGCTTCACGGATTGCTTGGAAATCTCCTGGGCCAGCTTCATAGAATCCACAGACTGGATCATATCCACCTGACCCACAATATACTTAACCTTATTGGTCTGAAGTCGACCGATCAGGTGCTTTTCCACCCCATCCAAGTGCAACGCATCCCGCTTACCCAGGTATTCCTGCACCCGATTCTCGCCGATCAAATCGCGCCCAGATCCAGCGCCCGGTTAATGTACACCGGCTCCACGGTCTTGGTCACTGCCATCAGGCGAACCTCTCGGGGATCGCGGCCGCTTTTGACAGCGCCCTCCTGCACCCGATCCAAGATCCGCTTCCAGTTCTCCTCAACGGCTTGCAGCGTGCCGGATCAGGTATAAACTTTTCCATTATAAAGATCCTTCCCTTCTGTGATGATCTCGTCATAAAGGCGAATACCGTCTTTATTCTGGGCGTCATACGCCAGTATTACATAATCCTTGCCGGAATACAGCACCGTGGCGGGACGGAATTTCACCTGTCCGGCCACCAGCACATACACGCCCTTTTTACCGTCGCTTACATGCACGGCGGCAGCGGGGGCCTTGATCCCGGTATAGGAAGCTGTGCGAATTTCTATATCCTCCGCCCGATAGGCGGCAATATCCGAGTCCATATTCTCACACTGGAGCACCAGAACCGTTTGCGTGGCGCCGGGCTTAGTGTCCGCGCCGCTGACCACGGTGCAGGAAAGTACCCGGTCGCTGTCCTTAATAGCCACATCCAGTCGAGTGCCGTTTTGCACCTTTTGCAGGTCCGCCACATCCGCCTTGCACACAAAGTACCAAGCATAGCTGGTGATCACCTTGCCTAAGGCGCCGGTGTCGCCCTTGGCGCTCTCGGCAGTCTTTAAGGCTTTATCTAAATCGGCAGCGGTCATCTCCGTCACCTGATCATAATCAAAAACGCTCTCGCACCCATCCGTGTAGCCGGAGAAAACGCCGCTTACCGCCGCAGTCACGGAGCCGATAGGCTCTGCCGTGCCCAATTCGTCCATTTGACTTTGCAAATCCCTTTTCAGCGCTGCAAGTCAATGCTGGTGCCGATCATCATCTGGCGGCGGGTAAAGGTGTCGTTCATCTCCTGCGCCGCGGTACTTGCCCCGGTCAGATCCGATTGGGCCAGCGCCCGTATGTAATCATTTACATTCTGCACCGCCTCATTGTCCACGGCGGTAATATCCGTGGCAGTGGCGGTACTCTTATTTTCCATATCCCGGTAGTGCTGCAGCTTCTCCTTTAAGGCGGTGCGCTGGCTGTATGCCTTAGCGTCCGCCTCAGACTGAAAGCGCAGAGCCACCTTGCCGTTCTTGGCAATCTTCTCGCCGTCGGCAACGCATTGCACCGTCACGCCGCCGGGGCCGCTAACCGCGTGCTCCTCTCGCACCGCCAGTGCCGTGGTCTCAATGGTACGGTACACGGTGGTCTCCTTGGCGGTGTAGGTTTGCAGCCGCACATGGGTAGCAGTATAGCACTCATACACCACCACAGACAAAATCAGCAGCGCCACAATGCCGATGGCCCAGTTCTCCTTGGCGGTGCGACTGAGCTTTTTACGGCTTTTATGCTCTTTTTCCTTTGTCTTTGCCATAAAGAAAATCCTCTGCCTGCGCCGTCGCTGCGGCGATCAGACGCTCTGTATCCATGGTATCCGGCTCCAGCACCACAGTGCCCTGCCGCGCTTAAACCAAGTGATCTGGCGCTTGGCGTAGCGGCGGGTCTCCTGCTTGAGCCGTTCTACCGCTGTCTCCAGCGGCTCGCTGCCCTCCAAATACGGCAGCAGTTCCTTGTGCCCAATGGCCTGCCGAGCCGTGGGACCGCAAGCGGCGTAGGCTGCCGTGCTTCCTCCACCAATCCGGCGGCCAGCATGGCGTCCACCCGGGCATTGATTCGATCATACAGCACCTGCCGATCCCGGTAACAGAGCACAAAATACAGTGCCTCATAAGGGCTGTCCTCCCGGCGGGAGGCTGCATTCTGTGCAGTCTTAGTAATACCGGCATAGTACAGCTCCAGTGCACGCACCACCCGATTTTTGTTATTAGGATGTATTTCTGCCGCAGCCGTGGAATCCACCTGCTGCAAGGTACGGTACAACTCTGTGCCGTCCTTTGCCAGCAGCTCCCGGCGCAGGTCCGGGTTCGTCTGCACATGGGCAAACTGAATGTGGTCAATAAAGCTGTCAATAAACAGCCCGGTGCCGCCAACCAAAATAGGCACCTTACCCCGGGCGGTAATATCCGCCACCGTCTCCGCTGCCAGTTTGCAATACTGAGCCACGCTAAAGGGGGTGTCCGGGGACAGGATCTCTGCCAAATGGTGCACCGCTGCCTGCCGCTCCGCTGCCGTAGGCGCCGCAGTGGCAATGGGCATACCCGTATAGATCTGCATAGAGTCGGCACACACAATCTCGCCGTCCAGCTGCCGCGCCAGGGCAATGCCCAAACCGGTTTTGCCGGAGGCGGTGGGGCCGGCCACCACAAGTACCTTTGTCTTCATACTCACGCCCTGCCGAACTGTCTTTCGATCTCGTACCGGCTAACCTTGATCATCACCGGCCGCCCATGGGGGCAGTAGCGAATATCCGGCATGGACAGCAGCTTCTCAACAAACAGGCGCTGCTCCGCCGGGCTGGTCACATCGCCGGCCTTGACCGCTGCGCGGCAAGCGGTGGAATGGAAGATCCAGTCCAGCTTTTCCGGCTCAATGTCCGTTTTGTGCTCCAGCAGCTTCTCTGCGATCTCGCAGATCAGGTCGGCAATATTTGCCCCGTCCAGCATAGCGGGCACCGATCGCACCAACACCGCGTCCGTGCCAAAGATCTCCACCTCAAAGCCGCCTTTTTGCAGCAAATCCAGATGTTCCTCCACGGCGGACAGCTCCGCTTTGTTCAGGCGCACGGTCACCGGTGCCAGCAGCAACTGGCTGTGGATCTCCGCACTCCGGCGCAGGGCTTCAAAATTCATCCGCTCGTGGGCGGCGTGCTTGTCAATATAATATAAATTATTTTCTATCTCTACAAGTATATAGGTCTTAAAGGCTTCGCCCACTACACGGAAGGCCGGGGTCTTCCGGTCTCGTCCACCACCTGCACCGTGGGGGGCAGGTGCTGTCTCCGCCGAAAGCGGTGCAGACGCTGCCGACTCTGCGCTCTCATGCGTAGGCACTGCCGGGGACGCTTGGCGGGCACTTCCTGCTCACGCTGTACCACCGGCGCAGCTGGGGTTCCGAGGCGTTTATTTCGGTCACTTTTACAGGTGTCGGCTCTTGCGCCGTCGGCGCTGCGCTTTGCTCTGCCGCCCGCTGCACCGGGATCTGCCCCTGGGGCGCGGTACGGTACGGCACACCTGCCTGCGCCGTCTGCCAAAAGTCCGTACGGGGCGCTGTTTGCAGCACCGTTTGCACGCTCTCTTCCTTTTTGCGGAAGAAGTCGATCTTGGCGCTGCGACTGCTGCCGGCGGTACGCGCGTCCCACCTCGTCCGCTGCGGGGGTGCCGCCAAAGGTTGCTTCCTTTACACTGTCGCCGGTCTCAATAGCGGTCTTGACCCCATAATACACCAGGTCAAACACCGGCTTTTCGTTGGCAAAGCGCACCTCGATCTTGGCCGGGTGCACATTCACATCTACCAGCGCCGTGTTGACGGTCATATTCAGCACGCAGGCGGGAAAACGTCCCACCATAATGCTGTTTTTATACGCCTGCTCCAGCGCCGCCAAGGCGGTCTTAGACTTCACCAGGCGACCGTTTATGAAAAAATACTGCATGGCCCGGCTTTTGCGGGAGGCATGGGGACTGGACACATAGCCTCCAGCTCCATACCGTTATAGCTGTAATGCACCGGGATCAGCGACTGGGTCAATTCTCGGCCAAACACGGAGTACACCGTGCTCTTTAAGTCCTTGTTGCCGGGAGTCACCAGGGTCTGCTTGCCGTCCCGGATCAGGCGAAAGGCGATCTCCGGGTGGCTCAGCGCCACCGCGTCCAGTACACCGGCCACCGCGTTGCCCTCGGTCACATCTTTCTTTAAGAATTTCATGCGCGCAGGCGTGTTAAAGAACAGATCCCGCACCACCACCGTGGTGCCCACCGGGCAACCGGCGTCGTCGCAGCTTTGTTCCTGGCCGCCGGCGATTACATAGCGGGTGCCCACCTGCTCCTCTGCTGTGCGGGTGAGCAGTTCCACCTGCGCCACTGCGCCGATGGAAGCCATGGCCTCGCCCCGAAAGCCCAGGGTGCCGATGGCGTTCAAGTCCTCCTCGGTTGCGATCTTGGAGGTGGCATGGCTGATAAACACCTTGGGCACATCTGCTTGCGATGCCACAGCCGTCGTCCGTAATGCGCATAAAGGTAGAGCCGCCATGCTGGATCTCCACCGTTATGCGGGTGGCTCCGGCGTCAATGGAATTCTCCACCATTTCTTTAATTGCAGAGGCGGGGCGTTCCACCACCTCGCCGGCTGCAATCAGCTGGTACACGGACTTGGGTAAAATATGAATTTGCGGCATGGAACCACCGCCCTTTCTATAATGAATTCCGTTAATGAATTCCGTTTTTAGCTAAGCTCCTGGGCCTTTTTGCGCAGGTTATCCAGGGTCTGCATAGCCTCAATAGGAGTCAAAGTGTTAATGTTTACGGTCTTTAGAATTTCCAAAATCTCGTTGGTGCCGTTGGCGGTGAAATTGTACTGAATTTCCTCCTCCGGCTCCTCCTCTATGCTTCCTCCGCCTTAAACTCGATGGGCACGCTGTCCTGCTCCAGCTCCTTGAGGATCACCTTGGCGCGGCGCACCACCTTGTCCGGCACACCGGCCAGCTTGGCCACTTCAATACCAAAGCTCTGGTCCGCGCGCCCCGCACGATCCGCCGCAGGAAAGTAATATCGTCTCCCCGCTTCTTCACCGCTACGGAGTAGTTGCGCACGCCGTCTACCAGCCCTTCCATGGCGGTCAACTCATGGTAATGGGTGGCAAACAGCGTCTTGGCGCCCAGAGTCTTGCGCTTGCACACATATTCCAGCACCGCCCGGGCAATGCTCATACCGTCAAAGGTGGAGGTGCCCCGGCCGATCTCGTCTAAGATAATCAGGCTGTTTTGGGTGGCGTCTTTCAAAATGGTGGCCACCTCGTTCATCTCCACCATAAAGGTGGACTGGCCGGTAGCCAGGTCGTCAGACGCGCCCACTCGAGTAAAGATGGCGTCTACCACGCCAATGTGCGCCTGCCGCGCCGGTACAAAGGAGCCGATCTGCGCCAACAGGGTAATCAGCGCGATCTGGCGCATATAGGTGGACTTACCTGCCATATTGGGGCCGGTGATAATGTGGCACCGGTCGTCCTGCAAGTCCAGGTATGTATCGTTGGGAACGAAGGGCCCGCTGTCCAGCAGCGCCTCCACCACCGGGTGGCGGCCGTCCTTGATCTCGATCACGCCATCCCCTTCTACCTGGGGACAGGTGTAGTTATGCTCTGCCGCCACATGGGCCAGGGAACACAGCACATCCAGCCGGGCCAGCGCTTGGCGGTCACTTGCAGCCGCTGGATCTGACCGGCGATCTCCTCTCGCAGAGCACAGAACAGCTGGTACTCCAGAGCCACCTCCCGATCCTTGGCACCTAAGATCTTGCCTCCAGCTCTTTCAGCTCCTGGGTTATGTAGCGCTCGCAGTTGGCTAAGGTCTGCTTGCGGATGTAGGTCTCCGGCACCTGATCCCGGTACGCGTTGGACACCTCAATATAGTAACCGAATACCCGGTTGTAGCCCACCTTCAGCTTGGGGATACCGGTTTCTTCCCGCTGCTGTGCTTCAATGGAGGCAATCACGCCGGTGCCGTCGGTCATAATGGCCTTTAGGCTGTCGATCTCTTCGTTATAGCCTGCTCTGATAAACCCGCCTTCGCGGATAGAAAAGGGCGGCTCCTCCACAATTGCCCGGCGAATTTCCTCTGCCACATCGGTGAGCAGGTCAATATCGCTTTCAATTTCCCGCAGCATGGCGGTGTTGCAGTCTGCCAAAGCAGTCTTAATCTCCGGCAGGGCGGAAATGGTGCTCTCCAGCGCCCGTAATTCCTTGGCATTGGCCGTGCCGTACACAATGCGGGTCATCAGCCGCTCAATGTCGTTAACACCCACCAGCGCCTGGCGCACCGTGTCTCGCAGCATAGGGCAGTCAAACAATTCGCCCACCGCATTTTGGCGACGGAGGATTTGACTGACACTCAGCAGTGGCCGCTCCACCCAGGCACGAATCATCCGCTTGCCATGGCAGTCTTGGTCTTATCGATCACCCACAGCAGCGAATGCTTCTTGTCGCCGGTCATCATGGAGCGGGTCAGCTCCAAGTTGCGCCGGGCGCTGATGTCCAGGTGCATAAACCGCTCGCTGTCGTAGAACTCCACTTCCGACGGGGTCTCGATCTCGTCTTTCTTCTGCGTATTCTTCAAATAAGCGATCACCGCGCCCAGGGCACACACCGTCTCGCGGCTGTGACCCAGGTCCAGTGCGGCGATCTCATCCTTCTTCAAGGTCTCTATAATTTCCTGGGAGCAGGCGTCAAAATCAAACAGCGCCGCCTCCGGGTACTCGGCGGACGCCTCCAGCCGAGCAGTAACGAACTGCACCACATGGTCATAATCGCAGCGGTGCCGCCAAAGATCACCTCTTTGGGAGAATAGGTGGACAGCTGATTGATCACCTTGCTCTCCACATCTTCGCCGGTAGCCAGGGTCACATGAAACTCGCCGGTTGACACATCCGCAAAGCAAAGCCCGGCGCCGTTCTCGCTGCCAAACACACTGCACAGGTAGTTGTTGACGCCGTCCTCCAGCATATTGCCCTCGATTACCGTACCGGGGGTGATGATTCTTATAACCTCTCTTTTAACGATGCCCTTGGCCAGCGCCGGATCCTCCATCTGCTCACAGATGGCCACCTTGTAGCCCCGGCTCACCAGCTTGGCGATATAGCTGTCTGCGCTGTGAAAGGGCACACCGCACATAGGTGCCCGCTCCTCCTGGCCGCAGTCCCGACCGGTGAGCACCAGATCCAGCTCCTTGCTGGCGATCTTGGCATCATCAAAAAACATTTCATAAAAATCGCCCAGACGGAAGAACAAAATCACATCCGCATAGTCCTTCTTGATCTGAAAATACTGATCCATCATAGGCTGATCTTTGCCTTTGCCATATTCCACTCGTCCTCCTCTCTGCAAAAAATGCTGCGAGCGACCACGCCGCCCGCAGCCGGTTTACACCTTAGTGGCAGCCGCCGCAGGTGCAGCAATCGTGGGTGCAGCCACCCTCCTGCTGCTGGGGCAGCTCACAGGTCTCCGGGTCCTGACCGTCAAAGAACAGGCCCATCATGCCGCTGATGTACTGTGCCATCTCCTCCATGGCGGAAGCAGCGGCAGAATACTTCTGCATATTTTCGCTCTCCATAATCTCACCATAGAGCTTCTGATAATCGGCCTGCAGGCTCTCAATGCGATCCTTGTCTGCATCGTTTGCCTTCTCGGCCTCCTGCTGATACTTCAGGGAGATCAGCTGCAACTCCTGCATCTGCTGCTGCAGCTTCTCGTCGCCGTCATTGGCCTTAGCTGCGGCCTGGAGGGCTGCAAAGCGCTCGTCCTTTTGAATTTCTTTGCCCAGTTCTCTGAGTGCGGATTCCAAACTCATAAATTTAATTCCTTTCCAGTTCTCCCCGCAACACATAGGTGAGCGGTTCTATAACTTTTACATTTTGGAAGGAGCCGATCAGGCTGTCGTCCCCTTCAAATTCTATAATCAGGTTCCCGTCCGTGCGGGCGGCAACATAATTATCGCCTAACTTGCCTTTGCCGCTGACAAAGCACTTAAAAGTCTCGCCCCGGTGCAGCTGCATTTGCTCTGCGGAGATCTGCTCTTGCAGAGCCAGCAGCTCCGCCATCCAGCGGGCTTTTTCCTTATGGGACACCGGGTCGTCCATCTTGGCCGCCGGGGTGCCCTCTCTGGGCGAGTAGATGAAAGTAAAGAGTGAGGTGGCCCCCACCGCTTTGACCAACGATAAAGTATCTTGAAACTCCTCATAAGTCTCGCCCGGGAAGCCCACGATCACATCGCTGGTGATGGAAAGGGCGCTGCCCATCTTGGCCTTAGCGTAGTGCACCAACTCTAAATACTGCCCGGCGGTGTAGCCCGGTTCATGGCTTTCAGCACCCGGTCATTGCCGCACTGGAAGGCAGGTGCAGGTGCTTGGCTACCTTTGGACATTCGGCCATGGTGTCCAGCAGTTCTTTGGTACAGTCCTTGGGATGGCTGGTCATAAAGCGAATGCGAAAATCGCCGGGCAGGTCGTTGATCTGCCGTAGCAGTTGGGAAAAGGTGACTCGTGGGGTCAGATCTTTGCCGTAGCTGTTCACATTCTGCCCCAGGAGCGTGATCTCTTTATACCCGTCGGCGATCAGCTGCTTGACCTCTGCCAGCACATCGCACGCTTGTCGAGAGCGCTCCCGCCCCCGCACATACGGCACGATGCAGTAAGTGCAAAAGTTGTTGCAGCCGTACATAATGGGCAGCCACGCCCGCCGCTGATCGTCCCGCACCAACGGCACACCCTCGGCAATCACGCCGTCCATATCCGGCAGTTCAAACACCCGCTTTTTGCGAGTTAAGGTGCGCAGCAGCAGCTCCGGCAGCCGGTGCACCACATGGGTACCGAACACCAGGTCCACAAAAGGAAAGGACTGCTTGATGCGCTCGGCAATGTGCTGTTGCTGCATCATACAGCCGCACAGGGCGATCACCGTGTCCGGGTGCTCCGCCTTATAGGACTTGAGCGCCCCCACGTTGCCAAACACCCGATCCTCTGCGTGCTCCCGCACGGCGCAGGTGTTAAAGAGAATAAACTGTGCTTTGTGCCGATCGTCGGTAAACGCGTAGCCCATATCCGCCAGCATACCCTTAATATGTTCGCTGTCCGCCACATTCTGTTGGCAGCCGTAGGTGATCACACAGGCCAGGGGCTTGTCCGTATAGCGGCTTTGCAGCACCGCCTGCACTTGGCAGCGTTCTCTCTTTGGGCATCCAGTTCTTCTTTGCTGATGGTCTTGGTATTGATCAAGGGTACTTCCTCCGACATTGGCTTACAAAAGCCCATTTCAGGCTCCTGCACATTATAGCATTATAACAAATTCCGCGCCACGGTTCAATATATATAATAAATAATATTTATTAAAAATAAGTGAATTTTTGTTCACCTTGCACCCTGCCATTGCTTTTGACGGCAAAAAGTGTTAAAATCCATACTTGCGTGCCGTGGATCGGCACGGAAAGAAGCAATTTGACGAGGTGATCTTATGCTGCACCAGCGCGGCGCCGGTGTGCTTATGCACATCAGCTCCCTGCCCTCCCCTTATGGGATCGGCGTGTTTGACCGGCACGCCCGAGACTTATCGACCGTATTGCGGACATGGGCTTTACCTACTGGCAGGTGCTGCCCTTTAATCCGATTGACGGAGCCGGCAGTCCCTATTGTTCCCCCTCCGCTTTTGCCGGCAACTACCTGTTTATCGACCCACAGGGATTGCTGGATATGGGCCTGGCGACGGCGGAAGAAGTGGCGGCCAACCGCTACGACGGCACGCCGTACACGGCGGACTTTGCCTTTGCCGGTGAACGCCGACTGGCTCTGCTGGAGCAGGCTTTTTTGCGCATAGACGATACCCTGGCGGCCAAGATCAAGGCCTTTGAGGTGGAGAATCCATGGCTGACGGATTACAGCGTATTTATGGCGGTAAAAGAGGCAGAGGGCGGCAAGCCTGGTGGCAGTGGAGCGACCGCCACGCCCATTACCACACCTGTATTCAGGACATATTTTTCTATGAGAGCCGGGCGGCGTTTTGGAAATTTGTGCAGTACATTTTCTACCAGCAATGGGGTAATATCAAGGCCTACGCCAACGAAAAAGGCGTGGCTGTCTTGGGAGATATGCCCATTTATGTAGCCATGGACAGCGCCGATGTGTGGTCCGGTCTGCCCCTGTTTCTCATTGATGAAAAGACCTTAAAGCCGGAAAAAGTGGCCGGTGTGCCGCCGGATTACTTTAGCGAGAACGGCCAGCTGTGGGGCAATCCCCTGTACGACTGGGCGGCTATGGAAAAAGACGGCTACGGCTGGTGGCTTTCTCGCCTGGGTCACGCGCTGACCACCTATGACGCAGTACGCATTGACCACTTCCGCGCCTTTGCCAGCTACTGGGCGGTGGACGCCCAGGCAAAGACCGCCAAGGTGGGCCAGTGGCTGCCGGACCGGGGATGAAACTGTTTGACAAGGTGTTTGAGGTGTACCCGAACGCCCCCATTATTGCCGAGGACCTGGGGGTGTTTGGAGAGGATGTGGTGCAGCTGCTTGCTGACACCGGCTTCCCCGGTATGAAGTGGTGCAGTTTGGCTTTGACCCCAACGGTGACAGCAGCCACATGCCCCATAACGCAGAGAAAAACAGTATCAATTATGTGGGCACCCACGACAACAACACCCTGCTGGGCTGGCTGTGGGAGGCCGGTGAAGCAGAGCGCCGCTTTGCCCTGGACTATGCGGGCTTTACCAGCGACAACTGGGGCGACGGCGGCTACCAAAGCCCCGCCTGCCGCAAGATCATAGAAACAGTGTGGCGCAGCGCCTCCAATGTGGTGATCATCGCCTTGCAGGATATGTGCGGCTTTGGCAGCGACGCGCGAATGAACACCCCCGGCGTGCCGGAGAAGAACTGGCGCTTTCGCACGACGGAAGACACCATTGCAACATAGACGGCGCCTATTTTCGCCGAATCAACAGCCTGTTCCGCCGCACCTACCCGGTTTTTGAAAAATAACAGGGTCAAAAAGCATCTCCTTCATAGTATGTTACTGAAGCACTGCGGGGCGCCGGCGCCCGGTGTGCAATAACCTATGAAGGAGTTTTGTTATGCCCGATTCGATCATTGATACCGGCGAAAAACGCATTAACGAGGCGGTGTGCATTGACACCAAGCGCATTTACGACAGTTGCGTAAGCAAGGACTGCCTGGAGGACCTGCGGGTCACCTTTTATGCCCCGGCGCAAATGCTGGTAGACAACGCGGTCACCGTCAAGTGCCGGGACTGCACCATTGAGGCTGTAAGCATTGATGTGGACGAAGTGCCCTTTGACAACGGCTTTTACAGCGTGGATGTTACTTACTACTTTAAGCTGACCTTTGACTGCTACTCGGCGCCCTGCACGGTGCCTATGGTAGCCACCGGCTACACCAGCTTTAACAAAAAGTGCATTCTCTACGGCAGCAGCGGCAATGTGAAGGTCTTTGTCAGTAATGTGTCCGCGGAGGCGCTGGACTGCCCGGAGGCTCCCCAGTACACCAACCCCTCTGCCAAGTGCAGGCGTGGATCCGGTAGTGCTATCTATGGATGTGGTATGCAGCTGCGACTGCCGCGTGCCCTGCCTAACCTCCATGCCCAAGTCCATCACTTCCACCCTGGACAACAGCACCCTGCCGGAGCGCCCGGCCAAGGCTGTGCTGGTGACCCTGGGTCTCTTTTCCATCATCCAGATGGAGCGGGATGTGCAGATGACCATTCCCGCCTATGACTACTGCATTCCGGAGCGGGAGTGCAACTGCAACACCGCCAACCCCTGCGAGACCTTCGCCGGCATTGACTTTCCGGTGGATGAGTTCTTCCCCAGGGACAAAGAGGACTGCTGCCCTTGCTGCCCGGACAGCGGCAGCACCGGCACACATACCGCCGACAATCGTAACAATCGCTAAGATCCAAAAAAGCACCGCTGACGGTCCCCCGTCGGCGGTGTTTTTTTCGTATTTTCATTGTTCGTCAAACAAGAAGTTCGCCCGATCTTGATACTTGCCGTTTTTGAATGTAATTTCGTAACTCACCCGATTCGACCGCAGGCGCCATTCCAAGACGGTCACGGTATCGCCGTTCTTGCTCGGTTCCACACCATAATAGCTGACCGTAGACAGCGGCGCGATTTTCAAGCATTCTTCCAAGGTCAGTTCCGGCGCCCGGTCATACAGACTTTTGGCCTGATCCATAGACAAAGGGCAATCAAATTCCGTATTCACCAGGCACTTGCGTTCGTATATGCCATCCTGATCCGTATCTTCCAGAATCACATGATACGGTACGCCCTCGTAAACGGTCTCTTCATTTGCAGCCAAGCCCGCCTCATAATCCGCCGGTGTATTTTCAGACCGCACCGGCAGTTGGGTTTTGTCCAAAACTTCCATGGCCTGCTGTAAGGGCTTGATTCCACACCTTGGCGCGCCCGCTCCCGCATAAGTGCATCTACGCCGTTGGACACGCCCAGCGACACCGCCGCACAAACAGTCAGAGCCACTAAAATGCGCCCGATCACCGGCATACGGCGGAAAATGCCCTGCTGCAACGTTTGGCTGTTGACCCGATGGATTTTGCCGGCACAGATAAAATCCACCACGGCCAGTACCAACGGCAGAAAAGACAAAACGAGCTGCACATTGTACATCCAGTCCATATTCCAACCCCTCCACTGGGAGAAATATAGCCAAGGCGACACACCCTCAAGTGCAAAATCCAACAAAAACGGCGTGTCCATAGCTAAAGCAGCCGGTATATCCAAAGTCAGACAAAACAGTAGGGTGAACAAAGTGTACCATAAAAAATACTGCGTAATGCTACTAACAACACAAAACAGACCGTGCCCAATCAGCAGCACCGGATCCTTGCACTTCCACGCCCAGCGAAAGGCCAGGGTGGTGCCTGCCAAAACAGCCAGCACATTGACAAACAGCAGGGTATGGACCAGCCAGTCCGGCATAATATCATACAAGGAATACGACCACTGATTGCAAAACCCATATAGCACAGACAGCAACACGCACGCCGCCAGAGCAGAAAAGCCCAGCACACGCCCGGGCAAGTTGCGGTGCAGGCGGCCCAGTTCCCGAGCCATCTTCTCCGGCGCGCCCATACGGCTCATTGCCATATTCTCCGCCTTTTCCCTCTCATGTCCGGCGTCTGTGTAGAAACTGATTTCGTCCTCTATATGATCCTCCAACTCCCGCTGCACCTGGGCTTTGGTATACGGTTGGAGACCAGCAGCAGCGCCTTATGGATATACTCTTCTTTTTCATGCCCCACCTCTATGCAAACTCCAACACCCGGGTCACATCCCGCGTATAAGACAAAAACTCCGCTTTCTTCTCGGCGAACTGGCGGCGGCCTTTGTCCGTCAAGTGATAATACTTACGGCGGCGGCCGTCCACCGTGCGCCAATCGCTCTTTAGGCACCCCTCCTGCTCCAAAGCGTGGAGAATGGGATACAGGTCCCCTCACTCATTTGGAACACATTTTCGCTGCGAACCTCCAACTCCCGAATAATCCGATAGCCGTACAAATCTTTCCCGTCCAATACGCTCATCACCAATAGCGGCGTGCCGCCCTTGAGCAGTTCTTTACTGTAACGCATACGCACCTCCTAAAGTCAATACCTTGGATTACAATGTATATCTCACAGTTACATCGTAACACAAGGTATTGGTTTTGTCAACAAAAAATACCACCCTATAAAAGAGTGGTATGCTTAACGGCGGGAGCAAGCCCCCGCTACGATATCTTGGGACAAGAGATGCAGTAGGGGCGGATAGCATCCGCCCGCACGATGATCTTTTTCCTTTAATCGTCTTTACACCTTTTCCATTCGGGCAAAGTTGGCCATCAATTTCTTGGTGCCCGCACGGTCAAAGGCCACCTCCAAAAGGGTATCGTTGCCCATGGGCTGGGTAGACAGCACCACGCCGGTGCCAAAGGTCTTGTGGCGCACCGTATCGCCTACGGCGTAAGTCACGCCGGTAGCTGCCGGAGCGGCTTGGCGGTCTTGGCGCCGCCGAATTTGTGAGCGTAGCTGCTCTTTTGGGTCTGCTGTCCCACTTTGGCGCCGGTAAAGCCCGCGTGGCTGCGGAAGGACTGAACGGTCACATCCTCCGTCACCTGCTCCGGGATCTCCCGCAAAAAGCGGGAGGGCATATTCCGTTGGTAGTGCCGTAAAGCATACGCTGGCGGGCGTTGACCAAATAGAGCTTTTCCCGGGCGCGGGTAATGCCCACATAGGCCAGGCGGCGCTCCTCCTCCAGCTCCTCCTCGCTGTACATAGCCTGCTGCCGGGGAAGATACCCTCCTCCATACCGGGGATAAACACCACCGGGAATTCCAGGCCCTTGGCGGAGTGCAGGGTCATCAGCACCACAGAGTCCTCATCGTCGTTATAGGAGTCAATGTCGGACACCAGCGCCACATCCTCCAAAAAGTCGGACAGCTCAAAGTCCTCGTTCTCCTCCTGGTATTTAATGAACATGGAGGAAAGCTCCTTGATATTGTTCAGCCGATCTTCGTACTTCTCCGGATCGTCCTCCTGGAGATAGTCCGTGTACTTGGTCTTTTCTAAAATCTCCTGGAGCAAGTCGCTCAGGAGCATACCGTCCTCCAGGCAACGCTGGAAGTATGTAATCTGGGCGGCAAAATCCCTTAATTTTTGAGCACTACGGGCAGTTTTTTGGAACTCGTCTGCTCGCTGGCACACCTCAAAAGCAGAGATGCCCAGCCCGGTGGCGATCTCCGTAATATGGCTAACCATGGTGGCGCCGATCCCCCGCTTAGGCACATTGATAATGCGCTGCAAGCGCACCGTGTCCGCCGGATTGTTAATGAGCGCAAAGTAGGCGGTCATATCCTTAATTTCCTTGCGGTCAAAGAAGCGGTTGCCGCCAATGACCTTGTGGGGAATACCGCTTTTCGTCAGGGCAATTTCAATATTCCGGGACTGGGCGTTCATTCTGTACAGGACTGCGTGGTCGCTCATTTTGCGCCCGGCCTTTACATTCTTCAGAATCTCCTCCACAATAAAGGAAGACTCCTCCGCCTCGTTCTGGGCAGTATTCAGAATGATCTTACTGCCGGCGCCTGCGTCCGTCCACAGGCGCTTGCCCTTTCGATTTTTGTTATTGGCGATCACCGCGTTGGCGCCGTCCAAAATGTTCTGGGTGGAGCGGTAGTTCTGCTCCAGGCGAATCACTGTGGCGTTCTTATAATGCTGCTCAAAGGACAAAATATTCTCAATGGTGGCGCCACGGAAGCGGTAAATGGACTGGTCGTCATCACCCACCACGCAAATGTTCTTAAACTTGTCCGCCAGCAGCGAGGTGAGCACATACTGGGCGTGGTTGGTGTCCTGGTACTCGTCCACCATCACATAGCGGAACTGGTTTTGATACAGCTCCAGCACATCGTCATTCTCTCGCAGCAGCTGCACGGTGTTGTAGATCATATCGTCAAAGTCCATAGCGTCCGCCGCCAGCAACTCCTTCTGATAGAGGGCATAGCACTCGGCGATCTTGCCTTACGGAAGTCCGCGCCCACGGTAGCCCGGTACTCCTGGGGGCCGATCAGCGCGTCCTTGGCGTTGCTGATCTCCGACAAAATGGCCCTGTGGTTCAGAAACTTGTCGTCAATGCCCAGCTGGCGCTGGCACTGCTTCATCACCCGCTTGCTGTCGTCCGTGTCATAAATGGTAAAGTGGTTGGTATAGCCCAGCCGATCCCCAAACCGGCGCAAGATCCGCGCGCAGCAGGAGTGGAAGGTGTGGGCCCAAATGGACTCCGCCTCCGGGCCGATGGCGTCTGCCAGTCGCTGGCGGATCTCTCCCGCCGCCTTATTGGTAAAGGTAATGGCCAGCACCTGCCAAGGCAGGGCGTAGCGTCGGCAATAATATGCTGCACCCGGTTAACCAGCACGGTGGTCTTGCCGCTTCCGGCCCCGGCCAGGATCAGCAAGGGACCCTCGGTGTGCTGCACCGCCTGCTGCTGCATTTGGTTAAGTGCCATTGGTGTTCCTCCGTCTACAAAAAAATTACAAACAAAAAGGGCGCAAAATCCGGCAGGCTAAGCCCGCCGGATTTATCACCCAAAAATCAGTTGTTCCAGTTACTTTAACAAAGTGAGCATAATGCCTGCTGCTACGGCAGAACCGATCACGCCGGACACATTGGGTCCCATGGCGTGCATCAGCAGGAAGTTGGAGGGGTTCTCTCTCTGCCCCTCTTTTTGGCTGACGCGGGCGCCATTGGCACGGCAGACACACCGGCAGAGCCGATCAGCGGATTGACCTTGCCCTTGGTGAAGATATACATCAGCTTGCCGAAGAGCACGCCGCCGGCAGTACCCACGGAGAATGCGATCAGGCCCAGCAGCACGATCTTCAGGGTGTCCAGGTTCAAGAATTTATCCGCAGAAGTGGTGGCACCTACGGACAGACCCAGCAGAATGGTAACAATATTCATCAGCTCATTCTGTGCCGCCTTGGCGATACGCTCGGTCTGGCCGCTCTCTTTCAGCAGGTTACCGAACATCAGCATACCCACCAGTGCAGCCGCATCCGGCAGCAGCAAAGATACAATGACCGTTACCAAAATGGGGAACAAAATCTTCTCCAGCTTAGAAACAGGGCGCAGGTTGCCCATCACCACGCTGCGCTCTTTCTTGGTAGTCAGCGCGCGCATAATGGGGGGCTGAATGATGGGCACCAAGGCCATATAGGAGTACGCCGCCACAGCAATCGTACCCAACAATTCCGGTGCCAACTGGGAAGTAACGAAAATGGCCGTAGGACCGTCCGCACCACCGATAATACCGATAGAACCGGCCTGCTGAGGGGTAAAGCCAAGCAGAATGGCACCCACATAGGTAAAGAAGATACCCAACTGGGCAGCAGCGCCCAGAATAAAGCTGGAGGGATTGGCGATCAGCGGCGCAAAGTCCGTCATAGCGCCAATGCCCATAAAGATCAGGGGCGGGTAAACACCGGCTTTTACGCCGAAATACAGGAAGTCGATCAGACCGGGGCTGAGCACGGCGCCGGAAGCGTCCGTCAACCGGCCGGCCATCAGGTCGATAAACTCATGAATACTGGAGTAATGCACGGCCAGGTTGGCGCTGGGAATATTAGCCAGCAGCATACCGAAGGCAATGGGGATCATCAGCAGCGGCTCAAAGCCCTTCTTGATACCCAAATACAGGAAAACAAAAGCAACCACCAGCATGACAGCGTTTTTCCAGCCGCCGTCCGCTGTGAAGAAATAGGCGTAACCGGAGTTGGAAAAGATCTGTACAATGACCTCCCAAACCCCTCTTAAAATCTCACTCATTCATATACCTCCGTTAAAACGGGCGTGTGTTCTCTGCCACAGCGGCACCGCCCAGGGATTGCGCACACCCACCGGATTGGGGCGCACACGGCGCACGCTCTGTACCACAGCACCGGGGCCTTCGCTGGCCGCAACGGCAGCTGCAATCACAGCCACTACCTCGCCGGGAATGCCACTCTCCACACCGGTGCAGGTGCGGCAGGCGCAGCCTTGACAGCGGGTGCAGACGCGCGGAAGCCACAGTCACCTGGCTCTCCATAGCCTTTAGCTTTTTCTTCTTACCACGAGTCTCTGCCCCGTGCACAACGGCGCCGAATGCCTTAAACACAAAGATCAGCAGCACCAAAATGCCCAAAACAATCACAATGCCGGCAATCACGACGGTGCTTGTAAAGGTAGCACTTCTGTCTGCTACGATACCGGTAGCCGCCAGCAAAATTGAAGATAACGGGTTCATCTGATTAACCTCCAGTTACAATTTTCCAAATTAAAGATATTATAAATCAAAAGCGGCACAAAAGCAATGATTTTTGCAGCAGAAAGAAAAAAATTGCAAAACTTCGTCAAACTGTATAAAATCCGTTGGAAAGTCTTGATTTATTTTTAAGATCGGATATAATGATAGTGTACCAAAAGGAGGCGGACTTATGACTGAACAGACCTTGATCATTGCCATCTTGGTGGCGCTGGTGATCCTGTGGATCACAGAGACTTTAGGCATGCACCGCACCAGCCGCATTTTAGGCGGCGTTATTGACTTGGGCTTTGCGTGCTGCGCTAAGAAAATACATAAACCTACAAAAACAGCCGCTGCTTATTGCAGCGGCTGTTCTATTTTCTGTTATTCTTTTATGCGGCAAATGCGCATGGCATGCTTCTCCACCTTAAAACGCACTTCCGTATAGTCAAAGTTCTCTCCATCGCAGTTACCCAAAAGCGGCCGATCATCCACGGACCAAAAGCGACCGCCTACGGTGTAACCGGTATGCACCACATCCGGCGCATACTCGGCAGCCGTGCCGGCACTGTACCGCGGCACAATGGGCACAGCCTTCGCCAGGCTCAGCGGATCCACATATGTAAAATCCAGCAGACCGTCATCCAGCTTGCTATCCGGTGCCGGACAAAAGCCGCCGCCGTAGTAGCTGGCGTTGCAGATGGCGAACAGGCATATTCCATATTCTCCCGATGAAATTTATAGGGGTTGCCGTTTTCGTCCACACAGTCCAGTTCAACATTGACCTTGTAGCGCAGGGGCTGCATCATCACCGGCACCACGGCAATATTGTATGCCTGATGGCCCAGTGGGGGAATTTTACCTGCGATCTTGCGGCCGATGGTCTCCACCTTGGTGTCCAGCCCATAGCTCATCACATTGATGCACTTTTCGCCGTTATAGTCGATCAGATCCAGCGGCTCCACCGTGTAATTCAGCTTGCCGGAGTACAGGCCAAACGATTTGATCACATTCTCCACATTGATCTTCTTGGTGCCATAGACTTTCTTGGCAAAATCGTTGCCGGTGCCCAGGGGCAGCAGCATCATGGGGGTCTCTGTATGTGCCAGGCCGTTGGCAATCTCATGTACTGTGCCGTCGCCGCCACAGCAGACAATGACACAACGATCGCCATACTTTGCCGCATAAGCCGTTGCAATCTCTCGGGCGTGGCCGGAATGGTCCGTCTCTTCCACAATCATCTCATCATCAATAAGACGAAAAGCGGAGCGGATACGGCTGAAAATCGCCTCTTTATCCTTATGGCCGGACACCGGATTCACAATAAATACATACTTCATCTGTTTTTCCCCTCTTTCACGCCGGATGCCGTCAGGCCAGGCAGGCACCGCCCACCGGGCGCACTTGCAGCACATGGCAGGTGCCCTCGCCGAACACACCCTCCAGCACGGTACGGTACTGCTCCAGCAGATCGTTTGGCACAAAGGCCTGAATGGTACCGGCAAAGCCGCCACCGTGCACGCGATAAGCGCCACGATCACCCAGCACCTGGCCGCTGATGGCCAGCGCCAGGCTCAACCGCTGATCCGTGGGGTTCTTGGTGGTAAACACATTTTGATTATACATAAAGGAGGAGCGGCCGGAGGCATTGATATCTGCCAAAAAGCCGTCAAAATTCCCCTGCTCTAAACAAGAGACAGCGTCCTCCACCCGGCGATTGTCATTATAAAAATGAATCGCGCGGATCAATGCCCGATCATTGACCTTGGTTTGCAGCTCCGGCAGAGCGGCAAAGAAGTCCTCGTAAGCCACCTGGCGCAGCACAGATTTGCCCATGGCGTGCGCCACTGCTTCCATCTCGCTGCGAATGGCAGCGTAATCGTCCGTCAGGTCCGAGTGGTTGCCGCCGGTATCTACAATGCACAGGCTGTGACCGGAGGCAGCAAAGTCATAATCCACCTTTGGATCACCGGCTCTTGGGTGCTCTCAAAATCAATGGTTACAAAGGCGCCTACGGAAGAAGCCATTTGGATCCAGCAAGCCGGCAAGGATTACCAAAGAATACATTTCGCTGTACTGTGCCACCTTGGCAACGGTTACCGGGTCGATACCGCCATTGTTGTACAAATAAGAAGTGATGGTTCCCAGCAGCACCTCAAAGGCTGCGGAGGAGGACAGGCCGGAGCCGCCCATCACATCGCTGGTGGTTACCGCATCGTAGCCGCCGACGGTATAGCCCAGATCACTAAGCCGCGCAGACACACCGCGCACCATAGCCGTAGAATGGCCAAAGGCGTCTGCGTTGGGGGCCAGATCCGCCAAATCTGCCACATTCATTTGGTGGCCGGCAGACTTAACCCGCACCACGCCGTCCGCGTTCTTGGAGGCAACGGCAATGGCGTCCAGGTTTATGGCCGCCGCCAACACCTTGCCGTGATTGTGGTCCGTGTGATTACCGCAGATCTCCGTGCGTCCGGGAGCGGACATCAGGTGCACTTCCCGGTCTCCGCCAAAGGTTTCTGCAAAGGTGGTCAGAAGTTCCATGTACCGGGACTTCTGCTTTGCCACTTCCCCGTCGGTCACATATACCCGGCGAAAGGCGTCATCCAACTGGCCGGCTTTGATTTTGTTCATCATCGCTTGTGCATTCATAATTGTACCTCTTTGATTTTATAATACGATTTTGTATTTTTCTTTTTCGCTGTATAGAAGCAAGGTCTGATTCATCTGGCGGGACCGACGGCCGTAATATATATTAAAGGCCATACTGGTAATGCCGGAGAACCCCACAATGATCATCAACAGCGTAATGAACCGCGCCGAAAACGGATTGTACAGCACGGTACCGATTTTGGTATAAATGTAAAGCCGGGGCGCAAAGCCCAGCAGGCTCAGACAAATATAGTAAAGGAAGTCGTAGTGCATGGAGCCATAATACTTGGACACCATACCTAAAGGGATGGACGGCACCAAACGGGACACAAAAAGTACATAAGGGTTACCGTTGCCCTTAAATCGAATCCAGTCCCGAATAAAGCGCATTTGACGAATATTCAAGATCATACCGGCCCAGCCGCCGCCGATCCAACTGCCTTCCGCGTATTTAACCGCAAAGAAGAACGCCAAAAACACCATATTGATCAGCATAGCCTGCCCCAACGGGAACACCACGCCGGAGATCACACACAGCACACCCATAGGAATCGGCAGCTGGCACTTGGCAACATACAGCGCAAAAATGCACAGAATGATCTCAAAATCCGAGTCCAATCCTACAATGGACTCGTCCAGCCGACGCAGCCAGCTGATGAGCGCGTCAAAGCGCACCTCCAACTCCGTATGCTTATAAAGCGCCACAGCCAGCAACACCAAAAGCCCCAGCGTCACCAGTGCGATCACGCCGGAAATGAAGTTGGTTCTGTGCCGTTTTTGCTGCTTCAACGGCGTCACCTCCCTTATCTGCGGAGGATCAGTCCTCCTGCTCTCTGAAGTTGCCCAAAAACTTAAAGCCCGGCAACTCGTCCGACAGCGCACACAAAAGGTCCAAGGTCACATCTCGGCGCACACTGCCCATAATATCCACATAAAAGAAATAGCTGAATTCGCCGTTACCCATAGGGCGGCTCTCAATCTTGGTCAGATTCAGCCCGGCCATGGAGAAACGGCCCAGCACCCGGTACAAAGACCCGGTGGTATGGGGCACTCGGAAGATCAGCGAGATCTTATCCGCATCGCTGCTGATCTGCATATCCTTGGAGATCACAACAAACCGGTCCTGTTATTAGAAATATTCTGGATCTCCCGTTTCATAACCTGCAAGCCGTATTTTTTTGCCGCAGTAGGTGAACAGATAGCGGCAATATCCCGCCGGTCGGACTGAGCCACATACTTAGCGGCTGCCGCTGTATTGGAATAAGTAATACCGGTAAAGCCGAAATTCTCAATAAAATTACTGCACTGGGTCAGCGCCTGATGATGGCTGTAAATGCTCTCCACATCTTCATACCGGGTATCCGGGTGGGCGGCCAGGCAGTGCTCGATCTTTTCGTCTCGGGCACCTACCATAAAAAAGCGGTACTTCATAATCAGGTCATAGGACTCGTGCACACTGCCGGCGGTAGAGTTCTCCACCGGGATAATACCGTAGCGTGCCTCGCCCTTGTCCACTGCCTCAAATACATTCTCAAAATACTTATAATATTTGATGGGCACACCGGGAAATAGCTGCGCCCCGGCAATGGACGCATAAGCGCCCTCCACACCGGCACAGGCAATGCACTCACCGGGCGCCACAGCAATGGGGCCGTCCTGCAAGGCTGCGTGATCTGTTTTCTTAAATTGGCGCCGCGTCCATCATCTTGTGCTGGAGCGCACGGGAGGCGTCCATCGTAGCAGCGAACACGGTCTTGATCGTTTCGCCCCGATCGCCGCACTTGCCTGCCACATCGTCGAGAATTTGGCGTTCCCGCTCCTCATTGAGCACGGGAATACCCCGCTCCACCTTGTACTTGGCCACCTGCTCAGACACATCCATGCGCGCCATCAACAGAGGAATCAGCTGATCGTCAATACGGTCGATCTCTTTTCTCAGTTCCAACAAATCCATGTATTATATATTCCTTATATTCTCTTACTTTTCGATTTATCCTTGGATCAGCAAATCCATCAGCAAAGCTACGGCAGCCTCTACCACCGGCACGGCACGAGGCACGATACAGGGATCGTGGCGACCGTGAATGGTCAGGGTCTCCGGCTCCATGGTCTGCAAATTCACACTGGCTGGGACTGACCAATGGAGGGCGTGGGCTTTATGGCCACCTGAAGCACCAAGGGAGCACCGGAGGTCATACCGCCCAGCACGCCGCCGTTATTATTGGTCAGCAGCGCCACCTTTCCGTCCCGGACGGTGTAGCCGTCGTTCACATCTGCACCAAAGGCGCCGGCAAAATCAAAGCCCAGGCCAAACTGCACGCCCTTCACCGCCGGAATGCCAAACAGCAGGGCCGAGAGTTTGCTCTCCACGGTAGAGAACATATTGCCCCCTATTCCCACCGGCAGACCGATGGCTGCGCACTCAATGCTGCCGCCCACACTGTTTTGTTGCAGCCGCGCAGCCTCGATCACTGCGCGCATATTCTCCTCCGCTTCCGGGTTCAGCACGGCAAACGTGCTGTCGCCCAGGCGGTTTAATGTCTCTTTATCAATGGAATTGGGGTCAAACAGGGTATCCTTTACCCCGCCCACCTTGGCAATATGGGCGCCTACAAACACGCCCTGCTGTGCCAAATACTGCTTGGCAATAGCACCGGCAAATACCAGAGGTGCCGTCAACCGGCCGCTAAAGTGGCCACCGCCTCGCACATCGTTACGGCCACCATACTTTACATAGGCCGGATAATCGCTGTGAGAGGGTCGAGGTACCAGCGCCACATTGCCATAGTCACCGCTGCGGGTATTCTCATTGGCAATCTCCATGGCCAGAGGCGCACCGGTGGTGAGCCCATTCAGCACACCGGAGAGAATATGAGGAATATCCTTTTCCAACCGAGGGGTGGCGGTTTTGTCACGCCCCGGGGCACGCCGAGCCATATCCTTATAAATGGCGTCCAAATCCACCGGGATACCGGCAGGCAAACCGTCAATCACACAGCCAATGGCCGGACCGTGGCTCTCACCAAAAATACTCAGTTGTACCTGCTCACCTGTTACTGATGACATCTGCCTTACCTCCCAGTGCACAAAAATCTTCAAAAAAGGCAGGATAAGTCTTGTTAATGCTCTCCGCCTGGTCAATCACGCTGTCACCTGCAGCATACGCTGCCGCCACAGAAAAGGCCATCACGATCCGATGATCGTTGCAGCCGTCCACTGTGCCGCCCTGCACCGCGCCGGTGCCGTGGATCACCAGCCCGTCCGGCAGTTCTTCCACCTGCACGCCCATGGCCCGCAGATTCAGCGCCACGCTTTGTAGCCGATCCGACTCCTTAAACCGCAGCCGTCCGGCACCGGTAATACGGGTGGTGCCCTTGGCAAAGGCAGCGGTCACTGCCAGCGCAGGCACCATATCAGGAGTATCCCGAGCATCAATTTCCGCCGGGCGCAATTCGCCGCCACAGCACCGCACAATACGGTCGCGCACTTCCACCCGGGCACCGAAGCGCTCCATCATAGCACAAACGGCTTTATCCCCTTGGGTAGAGGCCGGGTTCAGTCCGGCAATTTCTATCTCCTGCCCCACCGTGCCGGCAGCCATAAAAAAACGCCGCGTGGGACCAATCGCTTTCTACTGTAAGTCCACAGGCTTGTACTGCTGATTGCCCCGCACCAGGTAGCCAAAATCCGTAGGCCGCACCTGCACGCCAAAAGCCGCCATCACCTGCAAAGTAATATCAATATAAGGTTTTGACTCTAATTCCGTTGTTAAAAGCACTGCCGAGTCGCCGTCTAAGAGCGGCAGTGCCAGTAGCAGCCCTGTCAGGTACTGAGAGCTGACATTCCCGGCGATCTCATATTGCCCGGGTCGCAGCTTGCCGGTAATAGAAAAGGGCAAGCCGCCCTCTGTCTGTACCTGCACACCGTGCTGTGGCAGCAGGGTGGAAAAGGCATCCAGCGGGCGCCGGGGCAGCCGTCCGGCGCCGGTAAAGGTTACCGACTTGCCCAAAGCTGCCGCCACCGGGATCAAAAAGCGCACCAAAGAGCCGCTTTCGTTGCAAAAAATTTCGTCCCGCCCGGCAGCCAAATCCGCCAGCGCTTGAACCGTGGCTGCAATATCTGCCGAAGTGCCCAAGGGCGCTACGGAGCCGCCACCGGCCAGCGCACTGCAAATCAGCGCACGAATGGCAAAGGACTTAGAAGGCGGCAGCTGCACGGTGCCTGCCAGCGGGGACGGCGTGATCTTTACTTGCATGTCCCACCTCCGAACATGGTTCGCAGGTAGGCAGATCCACCGGATCAATAAAACTGTCGCCGATCTTACGCAGCAGCACCAGTTTCATACCGTCTGCGGTGCGCTTTTTATCCGCCTGCATCGCGTCCACAATTTCATCCATAGAATGGGTATCCGCCACAGGCAGGTTGTATTTTTGAAGTAAGGCTGCAATACGGTCCGCCGTGCCCGGTTCCGTCAGTCCTGCGCCCTCTCCGGCACGAGCCGCCAGCACCATACCGATTCCCACAGCGGCGCCGTGCGTCACCATTTGATAGTTCCATAATTTTTCAATGGCGTGACCGGCGGTATGCCCAAAGTTCAGCAGGGCGCGCTCGCCCGCTTCCTTTTCGTCATGCTCCACCACTACGCGCTTCATATCCACACAGGCATAGATAATCTCGTGAATACGATCTTTAGCACTGGCCTGCTCCAGCAGGGCAAACAGCTCCGCCGAGCGGATACAGCCGTACTTGATCACCTCGCCCATACCGTCACTAAAGAACACATCCGGCAGGGTACGCAGCACCTGCGGATCAATCAGCACCAAAATCGCTGGTGAAAGGCGCCACACAAATTCTTGCCCATAGGCAGATCCACGCCGGTTTTGCCACCCACAGAGGAGTCCACTTGCGCCAGCAGTGTAGTGGGTATCTGCACAAAATCAATGCCTCTCAAATAAATGGCAGCCGCAAATCCGGCCATATCGCCGCACACACCGCCGCCCAGCGCAACAACCAGGTCGCCCCGCGTCAGCCCCTCCCGGGCCATATAATTCACCATATTCAGCACGGTCTCTGGCTTCTTGGACGCCTCACCGGCGTCAAATACCAGGGTGCACACCTGAAAGTCTGCGCTCTCCAGCGCCTGCACCACTCGGTTGCCGTACAGAGGGTACACATTGCTGTCGCTGATCAGGCAAATGCGCTTGGCGCCGGACACGCGACGCACCAGGTCACCGGCTTGCTCCAGCAGGCCGTCGTCAATGAGAATATCATACGGTCTGCCGGTATGTACTGTGATCTTTTGCATCAGCCGATCTCCTCCTTAATCCGGTTGCCCTGTTCCATCAGCGCTCGCAGTGCCGGCGCATCCTCCGCCTCAATGGCAGAGCGGAACTTTTGCAAATTGCCAACTAAGTCATCAATCTCGCGAATCAGCGGCTCCTTATTATCAATAAATAACTGGGCCCACATTTCTGCATTGATGCGAGCCACCCGGCTCACATCCCGATAGCTGCCGGCGCTGAAGCTGCATGCTGGGGTGCCAAAGGCGACAACACATAAGAGCAGGCCAGCACATGGGCAATTTGAGAGGTAAAGGCGATCATCTCATCATGATGCTCCGGGGTGGTCACCACCGTGCGGGCGAAGCCATATCCTCTGCCAAACCGATCAAGGCATCCACCTTGCGGCGGGGTGCGTCCACCGGGGTACAAATAAAGGACGCGTTGTCAAACAAGTTGTTCAGGCTGTTGTCATAGCCGGACACCTCACGCCCGGCCATAGGGTGGGCACCGATAAAAGTAAATGGCAGTTCCTTATGCGCTGCCATTTGGCGACAGATCTTGGTTTTGATCCCGCAGGAGTCCGTAACCACACTGTCTTTCTTAAACAGATCCTTGTGCTCCAAAATGAAGGGCACAATCGCCTCCGGATAAAAGTTAATAATGGTAATGTCTGCCTGGGGCAGCAGTTCCTCCAAAGAACCGGTGGCGTCAATGGCGCCGTCAGCCAAGGCACGCTGCGCCACACTGGGCGTGCGGTTCCAACCCAGTACGCGATGTACCGTGTTTTTCTTCAATGTTTTTGCCAGACTGGCACCGATCAGACCCAGCCCTAAAATCAATACTGTCATGCGCATTCCGTCTTTCCGTCCGTACCTATGGACCCAAAGTCACAGATACTATAATAATATATTCCCTATCATAAGTCAAACGAAAAAGGCGAAAAGCGCTCCTTTGGCCAAAAATGAACAGAAAAACGCCGCACCGAGTTGCCTCAGTGCGGCGAATTCATTTTAATTCCAGCGCTTATTTGCCGAATACATCGTACTCAGAATCGTCAAACAGGTCGTTGCCCTTGTTGTTTGAAGGGTCGGATGTCATAACCACATCCTCGGACTTAAGCTGGTACTTGCGAACGGTGATCACCGGTTCTTCATAACTTTTTCTCATCTTAAAGTCCCTCCTTCCTTAAAACTGCACGGTCTCGCTTACAGCCTTGTCAGCATATACGGTATAGTTCTTGCCGTTCAAGGTGTAGGTCACATAGGATCTGTAAGTCAGATCATAGGAACCGGACAGCGAAGTGGACTTGATGCTGACCACATACTGGCCGTAGTTATCATTTTCACCGGTGTGCTTGGAGGCCTTCAGACGCTTAATGCTGCTGTCGGTGCTGGCATTCTCCAGAGTCAGAGTCTTGCCGGCAGCGGCGGTGAACAGCATACCGTACTCCACAGCCTTGGCATTCTCCGGCAGAGCAAAGTTGCCGATCATGGAGAACTTGGTGCTGGCCTTTACGATGCCATTACGGGTGGAGGAGGAAGCATAATTGCTATCACAATCCATCAGCACATCCGTTCCGAACTCCGGATCACTACACATATCCAGTACATCGCTAAGGGTCATACCCCAGATGGTAATATCCTCGCAGGCACGGAAAGCCAAGGTGCTGCCATAACCAACAATGCGATAGCCATTTGCCGTATCACCATTCTTGTTGGTAGTGCCATTTTCAAGATACGCTACCCAAACCTCTGCCGAGTTATCCGTAGTGGTGATGTAAGAGTTGTACTCGAAAGCACCGCTTACATCTCCGGCCTCAATGTTAAATTTGGCAATGTTTGTCACATCGTACTGTGCGGTAATGGTGGTGTCACCGGTTACGTTAATCTTAGAACCGGCGGCTGCGTCGTTGTCATAACCGCTGAAGGTGTAGAATGCACAAGCGGGAGCGGTGGGCATGGTCACGGAGCCGCTGGTGTAAACCACATCAAATACATGACCGTTAATGCCGTTGACAAAAGTCACTACATAATTGCCCGCGTCGCTGTCCGCCTTCTCTGTGGTCAGATACGTGTTGCCCTTAACCACAAAGCCGTAGCTGGGTGCGGTGGTCATATACTTGGGTGCGGTGGTCTGGGCAACCTGCACGGAGTTGTAGCTGTAGTACCAAGCATACTTGGCAGCGCCGGTCTCCGTTTCAATGTCATCATTGGTGCTGACGGTACCGTCACCGTTAACTTCAATGCGGGCACCGTAATTGTAAGTACCCAGCGGCGTACCGTTCAGGTACACATTGTAGGTCATGGGCTGTAAGGACTCCAGCAGCGCCTGGATGGCAGCATTCAGGCTGTTCATGTCTTTGTAGGCAATACCCACAATGTCCTTGCCGTTGACCGTCACGGTCTTGTACAATTCAAAACCGGTAATGGCAGACAAATCATACGCATCGGAATCCTTGCCGTCCTGTGCTTGGCCAGTGCAGCCTCTGCTGCGGACAAATCCAGAGTTGAAGCGCTAATGCTGTATGCATTGACCTTTGCGGTCTCTGCGTCGATCTCAGTCTGCTTGTCACCCATGGTAGCGGCACGCTGATCTGCGTCATAGTGGTAGTAAGTCAGACCCTTAATGAGCGCAGCCACGCCCTCCAAATCGCTGGCGGCATAGGTCTTGTCGGCCAAAGTCGTCAATTTGGTCACCGCTGCGTCCAGCGCAGAGAAGTCGGCATTATCCATTGTGGAGCTGTACTGAGCGGTGTAAGTCACAGCACCGGTCACCAGCATGGAATCGGTGATCTCCGGATCCCAACCGGTAAAGGTGTAAGAGTAGCCGCCTTTCTTATAGTCGGTTACATCAACCGTGTCGGCCTGCGCCTTCAGGTTTGCACCGTACTCCACATTCTTAATCGTCTTGGAGGTATCGTTCCCGTTGGCATCCTTATAGTTAAAGGTCAAGGTGAAGGTGTTCAGCTCCAGAGCGTTGTAAGCACGCAGCAGCGTGGTGTATCTGGTCTTCGCCTCGGTAAGGATCTCATCCGCGGTCATCGTGTTATACGCCATCTGCCCTTAGCTTTTCTCAAAGCATCGGCAAACATGGTCCAGGAAGCCTCGGTGTACTTGTTGCTGTCGGTCAGTGCGCTGCACTGGTTGATCAGGTCAAACAGATACGCAATATCTACTACCGTAGCAGTCACGCTGTAGTTCTGTACATCGTGGCGAAGCACAGTCCAAGCGCTCATGGGCTGATAGCTCAGCCGGGTCACAGCACCCACATTGCCGGAAACGGTATAGATCTTCTTGTTGGGCAGCGTTGTGGTGGTCAATTGGTAGAGGCGTTATCCTTCGCAACGCTCATGGTATAAGCACCTGCATACGTGTTGCCGCCAAAGTTACCACTGCCGCCCTTACCATGTACAAACAGAACATTCTGCGTACCCTGGTTATTCGAAGCCACGCTGGTGGCAATGTCCAGCACATTGGTGGACTTGTCATTAATTCGGTTACCGCTTGCATCCACTGCAAAGGCATCCGTTTTGTTATCTACCTCTACCGCGTACAGGTCCTTCAGTTCCCATGTTGCGGAAGCGGTACCGGAAGTCTTAATGGCATTACCGGGCTTAATGTTCTTCTTGGTTACATATTCGTCCACATCGGTGTCTTTCAAACTGGGGGTCTGACCGGCACCTATGGCACGAGCCACCAACTCACCGGTATCCCCTTCGCCTGTAACGGTATCGTTCAAATTGAAGAACAGAAGCTGGTGATCGTAATCACGCCAGGAGCCGAAGAACAGCATCATGTCGCCCAAATTAAAGGTGGTGGCTTCATGGCTGGTACGGATCATAACCGCATTGTTGGGGAAGCTAAAGCCCAGCGCCACAGAACCGCTGATCTGTGTATCGTTAACCATACTGCCGCTGGCACTCTTGGAGTTAGGAGAACCAACGATCAGGTGCTCCGCATTGGTAGCCACCGTGCCGTTGGGCAGTTCTGTGAAGGAGAATTCCAGTGCGTCATAAGCAGTCAGAATCTTCTCCAAAACCGCAGTGTAGTCAGCCAGCAGCTGCTCCGGCGTGGTCATGTCTTTGTTGTCCAGCGCAGCCATCTCAAACTTTGCAGCAGACACAGCCTGTACCAGCGTGTCGAAGTTTACATATTTGGAGCCGTCCAGTGCTTCATAAGAAGCCAAAATGCTGTTCCAGCTCACATAGTGGGTTCCACTGGTAATGTGCAGATCATGATTGATCCGCAAGGCAGGAATGGCAGCCAATACCGCAGCGGTCTGATCCGCAACGATCTGGGTGTTCTCATCCGTCTTCTGCAATGCAGCAGAGGGAACGCCATAGTTTTCCTCAGTGCCCCAAACAGCTTTCTTCGCATCGGCGACAGCACCGGTCAGGTTGGCATAGGTGTCCGGCGTAAAGTAGGTCTCATACGCCTCCAGGCCGTTTGCTTTGGTGATGGCTTCTACCAATGCGGTGGTGTCTACTCTGGAATTCTGTGCTTCCTCCAGCAGAGCATCATAAGCCTGCTGCAGCTCTACTGCCAAAGGCGTTACGGTGCCGTTAGGCTGGTAGCCGCTCCCCACAGCCATAATGGCGGTGTAGGCAGCCTCATACGCGGACTTAAAGGCGTTCCAATTATCAGAAGAATAAACGCCGTTATCATTGCCGGCTGTGTAAGTGGCCTTGGTCAGGTCAATTACATTGCGCAGCTGATCATAAGAGTCATCGTCTGCCGTCAGTGCACTCTGTGCGTTGGTCAGCGCCGTGCGGGCGTTGTCAATATCCGTAGCGCACTTGGACGCAGCATCTGCAGTGTTGGAAGCAAAATTATATGCGGTGCTGTCGGACGGATTGATAGATGCCAAAGCGCTGGCAGCCACCAGCAGGCTGCGCATATCCGCAGCGTCATTACAATAGTTTTTAATATTAGAGATGGTGGACTTGGCAGTGGCCAAAGCCCCTTTCACCCCGGCATAGTTGATCACATAGCCGTAGTTGTGACCATCGTGTTTTTCCTGGCTACCGCCTTATCACCGGCCAAGCACTGGGAAGCAGCAATGATGGCTGCGCGATCTTGTCGTGGTCATAAATGGTGAAGCGAGTGTCGATGGTGGTCAGCGGGGCACTGGGAGTTCCGCTGTAAGTCACAAAGCTGGAACCGGTGTTCTGCCTAGTGTTGTTTCTGCCGGCGGAATCACGAGTCCAATAAATGGGAGAATCGGAGCCGGAAGCAGCTGCCACAGTGGGAACCACTGTGCCATCGGAAGTCATAAAGGGAATATTACCTTTCTGGTCCTTCTTCACCGTCCAATTCGCAACCGTCAACTCCGGATTGTTCACAGCCACAGCCGTAATACCACGAGGCTTTGCGTTATTGTTGTTATTGATAAGATACTCATTGCGGTACTCATAGCTGAACTGCACCGGTGCCCGCAGCGGTGTGGTGCCGTCATACAGGAACACATAGTCGTTCATAACGATTTTGAACCACTGCTTGGCGCCGTCATCAACGTACCAAGAGCCAACCACATCGTTAGAGAAATGCAGATTGCCGCCGTAGTACAGCAGCCCGTTGGCATAATCGGAAGCCACGGTTGCACCGCTGGAGTCCGTTACGGTGGCATAGGTCACATCGGAGGAGAGCACCGTCTTCTGCATCTCCGTCGTTGCGGTAGTCAATGCCTGTGCAGCAGTTCTTAAATCCTGGGACTCGTCGCCGCCATAGACATACATATCCCGCGCTTGTTTGGCGGCCATATACTTGTCGTAAGCCGTGGCCATATCCGCATAAATCTTGCCGTCCATGGCAGACTCGTATGCGTTAATAGCATTGTCCAGGGTGATCAAGGCGTCCGACTTTGCAAGGGTGGGACCCTCAGCAAGAGCGGTGAGCGGCAGAGCCGTCAGCACCATGATCGCAGCCAAAAGCGCCGATAAAAAGCGCTTGCCCTTTCTTGTTTTCATAAATCTTTTCCTCCTTATTCTGCAACCGGCAGGTACGCCTCGGCGCCCTGTGCATCCGTCCGCCTTTCTGACCAAAAGGCGACGGCAACGCGCCTAAAGACCCACCCAAATGCCAATTGAGAAAGAATTAACAATACAGGTAATGGGCATACCCCTGCCCATACATATATTACAAGACAATAATACCACTTATACCCCTGCAAGTCAAGGTGAATCCGTTGTTTTGCAGTCGTAAAAATTAACAGAATGTTCAAATTCCTTTTGTGCATAGTACACAAAAAAAATGATTGATTCGCAGATTCCGTCCAATAACAGACAGCCGTCTAAAACCGCAATATGCTGTCTGTATATATGCTGTTGGAACAGGATGCAAATTAAGCCGCCGTCCTTTTTCTACCTTATGCGCCTTCTGCAATCGCTTAAGGCACAGCAAAACAAAGCGCATATGGAATAGATACAATAATTATGTACGGTAGTTGCAGCTCCGATTATACATTTATGCACGCCAATTCCCGATTTATGCAGGATTTTCTTGTAATTTTATACAAAATCTCCTGCATATTTGGCTATTTTTTGCAATTTTATACGAACTTTGCCAAATCGCTTGCAATTCCAACCGGGAGTTTTATATAATGGGTACAGTTTTTGAAACAAGGAGCGTGCTAATTATGGCAAAAGAAATTAAGAAGGTCGTATTGGCTTACAGCGGCGGCCTGGATACATCCATCATCATTCCGTGGCTGAAAGAGCATTACAACAACTGCGAAGTGATCGCCGTATCCGGCGATGTAGGTCAGGGCACCGAGCTGGACGGCCTGGAGGAAAAAGCGCTGAAAACCGGCGCCTCCAAGCTGTATGTGCTGGACCTGAAAGAGGACTATGTAAAGAACTACATCTTCCCCTGCTTAAAGGCCGGTGCAGCGTACGAGGAATATCTGCTGGGCACCAGCCACGCCCGTCCCTGCATTGCCAAGGGTCTGGCAGAAATCGCCATCAAAGAGGGTGCAGACGCCATCTGCCACGGCTGCACCGGCAAGGGAAACGACCAAGTGCGTTTTGAGCTGAGCTTAAAGGCGCTGGCACCGGAAATGCAGATCATCGCCCCCTGGCGTGAGTGGGACATTAAGAGCCGTGAAGAAGAGATCGAGTATGCAGAGGCGCACAACATTCCCCTGAAGATCAATCGGGAGACAAACTACTCTAAGGATAAAAATGTATGGCACCTGAGCCACGAGGGTCTGGATCTGGAGGACCCGGCCAACGAGCCTCAGTACCTGAAAGATGGTTTTCTGGAGCTGGGCGTTGCCCCGGAGAACGCACCGGACGAGCCTACTTACATCACCGTTCACTTTGAGAAGGGCGAGCCCACCGCCATTGACGGCGTCGAGATGAGCCCCCTGACCCTGGTGGAAAAGCTCAACGAACTGGGCGGCAAGAACGGCATCGGTCTGTTGGATATTGTTGAAAACCGTTTGGTAGGCATGAAGAGCCGCGGTGTGTATGAGACCCCCGGCGGCACCATTCTGTACAAGGCCCATCAAATGCTGGAAATGATCACCCTGGATCGGGACACTGCCCACTACAAGAAGCTGGTGGCAGAGAAGTACGGTGAGTTGGTATACAACGGCCTGTGGTTCTCTCCCCTGCGTGAGGCACTGGACGCATTTGTCAACAAGACCCAGGAGACGGTGACCGGCGATGTGAAGCTGAAGCTGTACAAGGGCAATGTGATGAACGCCGGAATCACCTCCTCTTACACCCTGTATGACGAGACCGTAGCCTCCTTTGGCGACGACGGCGGCGCATACAACCAGAAAGACTCTGCCGGGTTCATCAACCTGTTTGGTCTGCCGCTGAAAGTAAAGGCGCTGTTGGACCAAAAGCGGGAAGCAAACGAAGACTAATTGTCAAAAGTCAACGAATGACAGGGCGCACGGCCCACCGTGCGCCTGATTTTGCATTTTACAGAAAGCAGGAGATTATGGCACAATTATGGAAAGGCCGGTTCAAAAAGGAACTGGCAAAAGAAACCAACGATTTTAACGCCTCCATTCACTTTGACAGCCGCATGTATAAAGAGGACATTACCGGCAGTATGGCCCACGCCACCATGCTGGGGGCATGCGGGATTATCGAAAAGAGCGAAAGCGAAAAGATCGTGCAAGGGCTGAGCGAAATTTTAGCGGATATTGAAAGCGGCAAGCTGACGATTGATCCGGGTGCGGAAGATATTCATACATTTGTTGAAGGTGAGTTGACCGCCCGCTTGGGCCAAACCGGCAAGCGGCTGCACACCGCCCGCTCCCGCAATGACCAGGTAGCGCTGGACATTCGTATGACCCTGAAAAAAGAGATCGACGCCATTGCCGCAGACATAAAGGATCTGCTGGCGGTGCTGTGCAAAAAGGCGGAGGAAAACAAAGGTGTGATCCTGCCTGGCTACACCCATTTACAGCGGGCGCAGCCCATTACCTTCGGTCATCATCTAATGGCCTATGCCGCCATGCTGTGCCGCGATCTGGATCGACTGGCAGATGTAAAAAACGCATGAATGTGCTGCCCCTGGCAGCGGCGCTCTGGCCGGCACCACCTACCCCATCGACCGGCAAATGGTGGCGGCGCAGCTGGGCTTTGACGATGTAAGCGCCAACAGTCTGGACGGGGTGTCCGACCGGGACTTTTGCATTGAGCTGGCGGCAGCACTTTCTCTGGTGATGGTGCACCTGTCCCGCTTTAGCGAGGAGATCATTATGTGGTGCTCCTGGGAGTTTAAGTTTGTGGAACTGGACGACGCCTTTTCCACCGGTTCCAGCATTATGCCCCAAAAGAAAAACCCGGACATCGCCGAGCTGGTACGGGGCAAAAGCGGCCGCGTTTTCGGTGATCTGACCACCCTGCTGACGGTGATGAAGGGCATTGCACTGGCCTACAACAAAGATATGCAGGAGGACAAGGAAGCCATCTTTGATGCAGTAGACACGGTAAAAATGTGCCTGCACGCCTTCACTCCCATGATCGACACCATAACCGTGTTAAAAGACAACATGCGGGCGGCGGCAGCCAAGGGCTTTATCAACGCAACGGATTGCGCCGATTACCTTGTAGGCAAGGGTTTGCCCTTCCGGGATGCGTACAAAGCCACCGGCGAGCTGGTGGCCCAGTGCATTGACCGGGGGCTGACCTTGGAAACGCTGCCCCTGGAGGACTACCGGGCAGTTTGCGATCTGTTTGACCAAGATGTCTACCACAAGATCAATTTGGACACCTGCGTGGCCACCCGTATTTCCGAGGGCGGTCCCTGCCCGGAAAGTGTGGAGCAGCAGATCGGCAAAGTACAGGCGTTTCTCGACAATTATCCATTATAAAATATTGGCACTCTCGCCTTGACTACGCCGGGGTATAGGTTTATAATATTAAGCAAAACCGGAGTACCGATTGAAAGTTGAGAACGATATGGACTACAAGATCATTGCAGACAGTTGCTGCGACCTGACCGATGAGATGAAAGACTGGGCAACCTGGCTCTGGTTCCGCTGACGCTGGAACTGGGCGATTACCGCATTATGGACGATGAAAACTTCGATCAGGACGATTTTATCGCCCGTATGCAGGCACTGGGCGATGTGCCCCGTTCCGCCTGCCCCTCGCCGGACGCATTCTGTGCCGCCATTGCCGCGGACGACGCCAAAGAGGTGTATGTGCTCACCATTACAGACAAGCTCTCCGGCTGCTACAACAGCGCCTGCAAGGGGTTATGCTCTATGAGGATGACCACCCGGGAGAGAAGAAGATTCATGTCTTCAACTCCCTGGCCACCAGCGGACTGGAAACCCTAATCGCTTATGAGATCCGCCGCCTGAAGGACAGCGGTTTGCCCTTTGAGCAGGTAGTGGAGCAGGTAGAGGATTATATTCACAACCACACAGCGCTGTATTTTTGCCTGGAAAGTCTAGACGCGCTGAAAAATAACGGCCGTCTGTTCTCTCTGGCTGCCACAGTGATCAAGAAGCTGAAAATGAAGCTGATTTGCCAACGCAGCAGCGAGGGCACCATCAGCCTGGCCGGGCAGGATTTTGCCGCCGGGCGCGCCATTACCAAAATGTGCGACCTGATTGCCAAGGATGTGGAGGGCAAGGATCTAAGCCACCGCACCCTGATCATCAGCCATGTGTGCTGCCCCGAGAAAGCAAATACGATTGCCGACAAAGTACGCGAGAAGTGCAACTTCGGCAACATTATTATTTTGAAAGCCAGCGGGCTCAACTCCCTGTACGCCTCCGGCGGCGGGTGATCGTGTCCTATGACAAATAAAAATCCATATTAAAAAGAAGGTAAGTACATTGGAAATCAAGTATGAGTTGACCAAAACACCGAAAGAAAAACCCACCGGCGCTCTGGGCTTCGGCCATATCTTTACGGACCATATGTTCGTCATGGATTATGACGAGGGCAAGGGCTGGCATGACGCCCGCATTGTCCCCTATCAGCCGCTGGTGCTGGATCCCTCCGCGCTGGTGTTCCACTATGCGCAGGAGTGCTTTGAGGGTCTGAAGGCATACAGAACCCCCGAGCAAGGTACAGCTGTTCCGCCCGGACAAAAACGGTGCGCGCCTGGCCTCTACCCATGACCGTCTGTGCATTCCGGAGATCCCGGTGGAGGACTTTGTAGAAGCGGTCCGCGCTTTGGTCAAAGTGGAGCAGGACTGGGTACCTCTGAGCCGGACACCAGTTTGTACATTCGTCCCTTTACCATCGCCACTGAGCCGGTACTGGGCGTAAAGGCCTCCAGCCAGTATAAGTTCATCATCATCTGCTCCCCCTCCGGCGCTTATTATGAAGAGGGGCTGGATCCGGTGAACATTTATGTAGAGGACGAGTATGTGCGCGCCACGCCCGGCGGCACCGGTTATATCAAGTGCGGCGGTAACTACGCTGCCTCCATTATCGCCTCCGAAAAGGCACACAAGCTGGGCTTTGCTCAGGTACTGTGGCTGGACGGCGTGGAGCGCAAGTATGTTGAGGAAGTTGGCTCCATGAACATTATGTTCAAGGTAGACGGCGAAATCTATACCGCACCCACCGTGGGCACTGTGCTGCCCGGCATCACCCGCATGAGCTGCATTGAGCTGCTGAAGAAGTGGGGCTACAAAGTGCACGAAGAGCGCTTTACCATTGACTTTATTATGGACGCTGCCAAGACCGGCAAGCTGGAAGAAGTCTTTGGCACCGGCACCGCAGCCGTGATTAGCCCCGTTGGCGGTCTGACCTATGAGGGCGACAGCGAAGTGATCAACAACGGCGAGATCGGCGAAGTGACCCAGAAGCTGTATGACACCCTGACCGGTATTCAGTTCGGCAAACAGGCCGACGATATGGGCTGGATCGTACCAGTAGAATAATCCCAAACGCAACCTACACCGGCAGATGTGCACCTACATCTGCGGTTTGTTATCCCTATGAGAAAAATCAGCTATACCGTGCCGCCGACACTGGACGGCAGCAGCGTGGCGGCGGTGCTACGCAGCCACGGCTTTTCCACTGCACTGCTGCGCAGTCTGAAAAAGACATACGGCGCCCTTAGCCGCAACGGTTGCCCGGTGCGTACCGTTGACCCGGTGCATACCGGCGACACCGTCACCGTAGAATTAAATACTGGCGGCGCCACTGCACCACCCTCGGCGGAAAAGGCAGTAATCGTCTATGCCGACCGAGATATTTGGGTGGTGAACAAGCGCGGCGGTATGGCCATGTATGAAACCTACAACCACCACGCAATGCCCTGTCCAACGCAGTGGCAGCCGCCGGATTTGACGGCCCGTTCCGGCCCATTTACCGGCTGGACAAGGACACCAGCGGCCTGGTGGTACTGGCCCGGCACCGGCTGAGCGCCGCCAAGCTGGCCGGTCGGGTACAAAAGGACTACTATGCGGTGGTGCCCGGCACCTATACCGGCAGCGGCACCGTAGACGCACCCATTGCCCACTGCCCGAACAGCACCGTGAAGCGATGTGTTGACCCTGCCGGCGTGCGGGCGGTGACCCACTGGGAAGCCCTGGGGCAGCAAGGCGGCCGAACCCTGCTGCGCGTGCAGCTGGAAACCGGCCGCACCCACCAAATTCGGGTACACTTTGCCCACCTGGGCACACCCCTGGTGGGCGACAGCCTATACGGTACGGCACCTGTCGCGCCCGCCACCTGCTGCACTGCAAAACCATACGCCTAATGCACCCGGTGCGGGAAGAGCCGGTCACCTTTGACTGTCCCTTTCCGTCGGATATGGAGGAATGGAACCAATGCCTGCCTACTGCACCCACTACATCTTTGCCTGCGAGCTGCTGCCCGCCTTAACGGAACTGGCGGGTTTTGACCTGAACCGGGACGCAGTAATGCTGGGCACCCAGGGGCCGGATGTTTTCTTCTTTCACCGCATTGCCCCCTGGATGCCGGGCCGCTCCCAGCGCAAGATCGGCTCCCGACTGCACCGCGCCAAGCCCGGAGATATACTGGACGCATGGCAGAATACTGTACCCGGTGCAGCACGGAAAAGGCCATTGCCCGCTCTTACGCCTACGGCTTTATTCTCCATTACGCCCTGGACCGGCAGTGCCATCCCTTTGTGTACGCCAAGCAGCAGGAGCTGGCGGACAGCGGCAGCCCCCTGCACAAATCCGCCCTGCATAATATTGTGGAGATGAGCATGGACGCAGTGCTACTCCACGAAAAGCTACACATTGACGACCCTCGGTGCTTTGACACCGCCGTTACCGTGCCGGATGATCCGGCGGTGCTGGACGAGGTGGCTCGGCTGCTGAGCTTTACCGTCTACCGGGTACTGGGCAAGCGGCTGCAACCGCAGGACGCGCGGCGCGCGCTGACCGACACCAAAACGATGCAACGGTTGCTGCGAGACGCAAACGGAAGCAAGGCCAGGATCGTGGGCGGCATAGAGACAATTTTGTCCCCCTTTACAGGAAATTTTCGTCTAACCTCTATGTTGCGGCCAAAAGACTTGGAAAAAGCGAAAAAATATGGTAATATAGAGAACAGGCACTGGCGCTCCCCTTACGCACCCGGCGTGCGCACAGAAAGCTTCTTTGACCTTTACCGACTGGCAAAGGCCCCGGCACAGGAAATGATCCGCGGTTTTGACCGGATCTGCGCCGGCGAAACCGACGGAGCCGCCGTCACCCAAAATTTATCTTTTTTAACCGGAGTGGAAGTAAAATGAAAAAAATTCCCAGCTTTCAAATCGATCACACCATTTTGGAAAAAGGCATCTATATCAGCCGCATTGACGATGATATTACCACCTATGACATTCGTATGCGTGCCCCCAACCGGGAGCCAGTGATGACCAACGCCTCCATGCACACCATTGAGCACCTGTTTGCTACCTATGTGCGCAATACGGAATTTGGCGACAACATCATCTACTTTGGTCCCATGGGCTGCCGCACCGGTTCTATTTTCTCACCCGTAGCCTATCTGACAGCTACTGCATTCAGCTGATCAAGGACGCCTTTGCCTTTATTGCCGACTTTTGGGGCAGCATTCCCGGTGCTGCCATGAGCGAGTGCGGCAACTGGCGGGACCACAACCTGCTGCAAGCCAAGGAGGACGCCAAGCAGTTTTTAGAAATCATTCAGGACTGGACCAAGGATGACCTGAAATACCCCACCAAAGACGAAAACTAAAACAACAGCATACAAAAATCCCGCTTGTTCACACAAGACAAGCGGGATTTTCTTTTTTGCTTATTTATTGCAGTTTGGCTGTAAAGTCCGGTTCGATCAGCGGCAGCCCCAGGCGGTGCACCGCTTGTTTCACAAAATTCTCGCTGCCGGTATTAGGCAAGGGCAGACCCAGGAACACAAAATTATAGATCACCAAGTCCTCAAACTTAGGCTCCATCTCGTTCTTCACCTGCACAGTGCCGTCCGGGTTAAAGTGGAAGGTAAAGCGCCGCTCATGGGCAGTCTCTATCGGGCGGATCCACAGCTTCAAACTGCCGTCCGGCTGCCAAGCCGCCTTGGAATAGGCAGTGTAATGCAGGTCTCCCAGCACCATGGCCGACACGCCGTAGTTGCCGTCCATACCCGCTTCAACCGTGTTTCATAATCTTTCTCCCGCCAATAGAAGCGGCGCCCTTCGGGGTAAATTCAAAGCGCATAGCATTAATCTTGCCCGGCTTGCGATACAGCATTTGCGTCACAGAAATGGACACCACGGAGGTGAATTCCGAGGTTTTGCAGGTCATCAGGCGACCGCCAATTTTCTGTTCCATCTGCGTATTTCGGGGCGTGGCAGGCAGATCCTCCACGGCGCAGGCGTCCACCGCCTGTTGCAGCGCCGCCTGACCCTGCGCATCCGCAGGCAGTGCTCCGGCCCAAAAGCCTCCGGGAAGTGTTTCCAAAACACCTTCATAATTTTATAGTCCTCGGACTGGCCGCAGTTGAGCACCATCATGGCGTCATACTCCGGCAGGAAGAAGCAGCGCTGACCGAAAAGGCCGTCGCAGCGGTAGCTGTTGGGCAGCGGATTGCGCCAAAACTGGAAACCGTAGCCGCACATATTGTCAATATAACCGTCAGACACCGAAGGGGTCTGCTTGGCCGTAGCCTGCGCCACCCAATCGGCAGGCACCAACTGCGTGCCGTCCTTGTACTTACCGCCATGCAGATAGGGCAGGAAGAACTTGGCCAGATCCTCGCTCTTCATATACAGCCCCCAGCCGCCGGCGTTGTTGCCCCGGCCGTCCGCTTCCCAGAAGGGCTTTTCAATACCCAGGGGTTGGAACATACGAGGATAAAGATAATCCACCATGGACATACCGGTGACCTTGGACACAATGGCAGAGAGCATAGAGGTGTTCTCGCTGATGTAATTGAACCGGGTATCCGGCGGCGCCAAAAACGGCGCGGCAAAATAGCTTTTGATCCAGTCGGTGTTCCCCTTCTCTTCAAACACGGTAATCAGCTTGTCGGAGCGCATGGTTAGGAGCATACGCACGGTCAGCGCTTTGTTTTGTGCGCCGTGCACCTTATACTCCGGAAAAAATTTGTACACCTTGTCGTCCAGGCTGAGCAGGCCCTCCGCCACGCAAAAGCCTACGGCCGTGGAAGTCACACTTTACTCATGGAGTAAAGCACATGAGGCGTATCCGGGCCATAGGGCTTCCAAAAGCACTGGGCGAACACCTGATCGTGGCGCACAAACGTAAAGCTTTGAAGCCCCAAATGCTTCTCATTGATCTCGTTGATAAACGCGGCCACCGCACTGCTTTTCACACCCACTTTCTCCGGCGTGACATGCTGCAACTGGCAGTCCTTTAATTTTTCCATAAAAATGTCCCCCTTAAATTTGGCAAAATAGCCGTATCCGATTTTTATTTTACCGCAGGCAGCGCTGCAATTCAACCACTTTTTGTTAAAAACGCTACCAAAAGCCGCCCGATCCGCCGGATAATCGGCAACCGAAGCCTTTTGTATTTTAACAGACAGTCCCGCCGGGCAAAAAAACCACGAATATCAGTTGCATTGTGGCAAATCTTGTTGTAAAATTAAGATGTGTATGCAATAAGAATACACCGCAAGATAAAAACGAGGGATTGGACCAAAAATGAAGCATACGAAGGACGGCAAAAACCTAAATGCGCTGCTGCGTCGTGCCATGCTGGGCGTGCTGGATATTATGCTCTTTGCCCTGGCAAATTGCAGCATCTGCTACCTGACCATGAACGGCCACATTATGGCCACAGACTACAAATACATGATCTTCAACTACCTGCACTTTGGGCTGACCAGCGTGCTGTTGGTGGGGATCAATTCCGCCTTCGGTCTGTACCGCAGCGTATGGTACTTTGCCGGATCAGACGAGATTGTGAAAAGCTTTTTAGGTGCCTTGGTCAATGCCGTACAGTTGTTATTATGTGACCGCCTACTATTTGCCAAGGTGCTGCACACCAAGGGCTACCTGCCTTATTATGCCTATATTCTCTTTTTTGTGTTGATGTTCGTTGCCACGCTGATCCCCCGGATCGGTTATCGTATTCTGCGCCGATATGTGCATAATTTGGTCGGCCGCCGGGACGGCCAAAGCGTATTATGATCGTGGGTGCCGGATTTATGGGCAACTTTATCATTGACGAACTGCGCAACGGTCACTACCGGAGGGACGACCGGTAATCGCGCTGGACGATAATCCTGCCAAGTACAAAAAACGCATTAACGGCGTGAAAATCGTGGGCATCTGCGACGATCTGCCACGGCTGACCGAAAAATATAAAATTGATGAAATCATCTTTTGCATTCCCTCAGCAGCACCGGAGCGGCGGCGAGACCTGGTAAACCTGGCTATGGGCACCAAGGCCAATGTAAAAATCTCTCCCTCCGTGCAGGAGTTTTGGGAGAACGGCAACGGTGCCCAGCGGATCCGGAATGTGGAGATCTCCGACCTGCTGTCCCGCCCGGAGGTGACCCTGGACAAAAAAATCTGCCGCTACCTGATCGGCAAAACAATTTTGGTTACCGGCGGCGGTGGCTCCATCGGGTCTGAGATCTGTATGCAGGTAGCCCGGTACAACCCGGACAAGATCGTGATCTTTGACATTTACGAGAACTGCGCCTTTGAGCTGTTCAATGCACTCAACGAGAAATATAACGGCGAGATAGATGTATATGTGCGCATCGGTTCCGTGCGGGACACCAAGCGGCTGGACGAAGTGTTTGCCGAATTTCACCCGGATGTGGTGTTCCACGCTGCCGCCCACAAGCATGTGCCGCTGATGGAAACCTCGCCCTGCGAGGCGGTGAAAAACAATGTGTTCGGCACCTACAACGTGGCCGTTGCGGCAGACAAATTCAAAGTGCCCAAGATGGTCATTCTCTCCACCGACAAGGCGGTAAACCCCACCAATGTGATGGGTGCCACCAAACGACTGACGGAGATCATCATACAGTATATGAACACCGTAAGCCAAAATACCCGCTACGCCGCCGTGCGCTTTGGCAATGTGCTGGGGTCTCACGGCTCCGTGATTCCCATCTTCCAGCATCAGATCGCCCAGGGCGGCCCGGTGTGTGTGACCCATAAGGACATTACCCGCTACTTTATGACCATACCGGAGGCGGCACAACTGGTGTGCCAGGCCGGCGGTTTGGCTCTGGGCGGCGAGGTGTTTGTACTGGATATGGGCGAGCCGGTGAAAATTATGGATCTGGCCAAGAACCTGATCCGCCTGTCCGGCTTTACAGAAGGAGAAATACCCATTAAAATCACCGGCCTGCGCCCGGGAGAAAAGCTCTATGAGGAGCTGGCCATGGAAGAAGAAATGCAAAGCCGCCAGCGCACCGCCAACAAAAAGATTTTTGTCACCCAGCCTGTGGAGATTGATAAAGATCGCTTTGCCGCCATGCTGGAGGATCTGGCGAACATCACACCGGAGACTGTGCGCACGGTGCTGATGCGCTATGTGCCCAACTATCACCCGGCTCCCTCGGAGCAGGGCAATACACATAAAGGAAATTAAGGAGGAACCCTATGCTTTATCGTACGGATTTTGACGAGAACGGCCGCAAGACCCTGTGCCAAATGGACGGGGTCAACGCCGATATGCTTATGGACATCTTTGTGCAAAAGCTGGCGCCCGGCGACACCCTGACTCTGGAAGAAGCAGAAAAAGAGTGCGCTGTGCTGCTGCTATCCGGCCAGGTGACCTTTGCCGTAGGCAACAGCATAAACGAGACCTGCGACGCAAAAACCCCTTTGAAAAGAAGCCCTACGCCGTGCACTTTTGCCGGGGCACCCAGGCCACGGTTACCGCCATGGAGGACAGCCAGGTTCTGGTGCAGATGACCGACAATGATCGCACCTGGCGCGGAATTCTACCACCCGGGCAACTGCCTGTACCAGGAGTTCGGCAAGGGTCAGTGGAACGGCACCGGGCACCGGATCGTCTCTACTATGTTTGATTTGGACAACGCCCCTCAGTCCAACTTGGTGATGGGCGAGGTGTTCAATCAGCCGGGGCGCTGGTCCTCTTATCCGCCCCACCACCACCCCCAGCCGGAGGTGTACTACTACCAGTTTGACCACCCGGAAGGCTTCGGCGCCGGTTTGAGGGCGACACCCCTTATAAAACACAAAACGGTGACTGCCTGTGCATTCGGGGCGGCAACGCCACCAGCAGGTCACCGCTCCCGGGTACGAAATGTATTATGTATGGCTGATCCGGCACTTAGACGGCGACCCGTGGGACAAAACCAGAATCTATGTGCCGGAATATGAGTGGCTTGCCAATGCGGACTGAAGAAAAGATTATTGAAAAATATACAGACATTCCTGCCCTGCTGAAGAACTGCGGCGCTCGGCGCCCCTTTCTCTGCTGCGGCAAGAGTTTTGAAAAGACGGACGCCTTTGCCTACCTGCAAGCGCACTGCCGCCTGACAGTATGGGACACGGTGCGCCCCAATCCCCGCTACGAGGATATGGTGGCGGCAGCCGAATTATACCGCAAAGAAAGCTGCGACTTTATCATCGGCGCCGGCGGCGGTTCGCCCCTGGACAGCGCCAAAATGATCAAGCTGCTGATCACCAACCGGGCGTGGTGGGCTACGATGCCGAACTGCGGGACAATGACATTCCTTTTTTAGCCATTCCCACCACCAGCGGCACCGGCAGTGAGGCCACTCGGTACTCTATCTTTTATGTAAACGAGGACGAGAAGCACTCTGTCAGCCACCCCGGCTTTCTGCCCGGCTATGTGCTGCTGGATCCCTGCTTTTGCAAACGGTACCGGACTACCAACGCAAGTGCACCTGTCTGGACGCCCTGTGCCACGCCATAGAAAGCTATTGGAGTGTGCGCAGCACCCCGGAAAGCCGCACCCATGCCCAAAAGGCCATTCGCCTGTATTTTGAGCACCTGGACGGCTATTTGGCAAACACCCCGGCAGGCAATGCGGGTATGCTCCGCGCTCCTACAACGCCGGGCGTGCCATTGATTTTACCTCCACCACGGCGGCCCACGCCATGTGCTACAACATCACCATGCACTGCCACACCAGCCACGGTCATTCCGTTGCCGCCGGACTGGCAGAAATTTGGGACTATATGCGCACCCACAATGACCGGGTGAACGATCCCCGGGGGCGGGACTATGTGCTGGATAGCTTTGACCGAATCGGTATTCTGATGGGCGGTCAAAACGGTACGGACGGTGTCGCCATCTTCCGTTCCCTTCTGGAGAGAATGAAATTACAGTCGCCTACTGCCACGCCGCGCAATGCGCCGCCTTTGCCAAAAAGGTAGACATCAACCGACTGGGCAACAACCCCACCAAGCTGACGGTGGAGGATGTGGAAGCCCTGTACCGCAAGATCCTGGTGCATAAGTAAAAGATAAAAGCCGGGTAGCTGATGGAAATACACGCACTATAAAACCAAAGGACCGTACACTGTACGGTCCTTTTTACATTTACAAATTCTATTACAAATCAAATTTGGCAGCCTTTTCAAACCCGGTTTTCACATCCAGTAGGCAGTCGTAATTATACCAGGGAGCCTCCCGCTCGATCATTTGCAGCAATGCCGGGCAGATCTCGGCATCCAGAATCCACTTGGTAACTTCAAAATCCTCCCGAATATTCTTGGTGGGATAGCCGTTGAACATTAGGGAAAAATCCGTCAACAGCAAAAACACACCCTGCTGGTAGCGCATCAGATCATTGGTTGGAATACCGATCAGCTTGGCGCTGGGCGCGTTGCCCATTAAAGCCATATCTTGGCGCTCCCGCTCCATTTGCCGAAGCATTTGGCGCAGCCCGGCGGCGCCGCTTTGCATCAGGCTCTTAATGTAATCCTCCCGACGGCGGAACACATACACCTTGTAATCCTCCAGCCAGGCATTAGCCGTAGCTATGGACTCAGTATAATCCCCTTCGTCCCGAATTTTTACCGTATAAAGCGCCAACGGCGCCGGATAGACCTGCCGGTTCTTCAGCGCAAAAGACAGAGAAACATACAGACTCTTGGTAAAATCCACAAAGGGCGACACATCCAGATAATGCTGGGAAAAAGCAAACAGCCGATACAAATTTTGCCGCGGATGCGGATCCATCACCTTCTCATACAGGTGCATATAGCTGCCGTCCCGGCTGTAAAAGTCATACACAAAATCCGCCGTCACCTTGGCCACCGCATCCCCATTGTCAAACAGTGCCTGCCGGTTGCGAAAAATAGTGGGGATCAGCGGTCGGGCACGATCGTCCACCCGCTCGCCGCGGTAGAAAATCTTTTCTTTGTTCTCCAAAAACGGCACTTTCAGCTGCTGCTCAAATTCTTCCATTGTGTGCACCTCTCGGCGCACCAAAGAAAAATCCACATCCAAAGCGTCAATGACCTGCGCCTCCCACTCGGCAAACTTATCGTCTGCAAAGCGGGTGCGCAGATCTTTTTCCGTTTGTTTCGCTTTTGTTATAAAGTGTATCATCAGTGGGTATTGTTGTTAATGGTCTTGTAGTCGATATATTGCTGACCGGCTTGCGGTGCCTTGCCGGTTTTGGCCTGGATCATCTCAGACACCGTCACAATTTGATAGCCCTTTTTCACCAGCGCCGGTACAATTTTCTCTACCGCATCTGCGGTGGTGGAGTAAATATCGTGCATCAGGATAATGCTACCGTCATAGGCACCGTGCTCTGCCTGACTGATAATTTGTGCCGGATTCCTTGATTTCCAGTCCTCTGTATCTACCGACCAATAGGCAATGATCATGCCCTCTTTTTTGGCAGTGTTCTGCATAACGCCGCTCATATTGCCGCCGGGGCAGCGGAATGCCGTGGGCCGCTTGCCGCAGGCCTTATATACAGCATCTGAGCACTTGACCACATCCGCCTCCGTCACCGCCTTGCCGTAGTGATCGTGATTATAGGTGTGGTTGCCCAGCTCACAGCCAAGCTCCAACTCTCGCTTCAAGTACTTCTTGGTGTTGTCATTGATTCGCGTACCCACCATAAAGAAGGTGGCGCGGGCACCGTACTTCTCCAACACATCTAAAATGCGGCCGGTGGAACCGTCAAAGGCCGGACCGTCATCAAAGGTCAGGGCCACCATCGGCTTGTCCTTATCAATATTCGCAGGCAGTTTCACCGTCTCCGCGATCTGTAAGCTCTTAACCTCGCTCCAGGGACCGTACTTGGTGCTGCTGCCCACAGCCATGCTGCCGCGCATACGCACATAGTAGGTGGCCTTCTCCGTCAGCTTCTCCAGCACTGCACTGTTTTGACCGGCCTTAAAGTCCATGGTCTGCGCACCATCCGCGCTGAAGTCCTTATCCTTTGCATACTGCAGCTGATAGCCCGCTGCTCCGGTATCCGTAGACCAACGCAGGTTCATAGACCCCTCCGACAGGGAAGACGCCTCCACCTTAGGTGCACCGGGCAAAGTGTATGCCGTCATCTCCGGGCTGAAATCACCGGTATATTCCTTGTCTCTGTAAATCTTATATGCCCGCACCTTGTAGCGGTACACAGTGGCCGGCGTTAAATCCGTCAGCTGCACACGGGTATTCTTTTTGCCCTCCACAGTCTTAACTTTATCAAAGGCCTTTTATCGCTTACGGATTGAAAAATCTGATACCCATCGGCGCCCTTGACCCGGTGCCAACGCAGGGTGCAGTCCGTCTGCTGACCCTCTTCGGTGACCTCCAGCTTTTCGACAGCTCCCACCGTCTTGGCCTGAACCACAGACACGGCGCCAAAGGTTGCGATTAAAATTGCCAAGACCAAAAACAGTGCCGTCACGCGCACTTTGTTTGCCATAACCAGACAACCTCCTCTCTTATAATCAAGTTGATTATATAGCACCCGATACAAAAAGGCAACAGGAATTTGTAACTAAATTGTCACTCTTTTTTTGCCTTTTCTTGTGCATTTTTCCCTTGGTGCTTTTTGGCGTCAAGAACCAAACAAAATTGCCGATTCGTCGTCCATTATTTTTCCTTATTGACCGGTGCTTCTGTTCGTGTTAATATTATAATTATAATATTATAACTTATGCAAGGAGAAAGACGAACACCATGGAACAGATGCAGATTTTGCTGGCAATCCTGGTGCTTCTGCCCTTTGTCAGCGCCCTGTTGCTGGCACTGTGCGGCAGCGACCGTATGCGCCGGCTGATCGTCTATGGCAGCGCCGGCGTGCTGATGATCAGCGCCGTGGCCTTTGCCGTGTGTTTCTTCTCGGGGGAGAATTTGCAGCTGCGCTTTTTACAGAGCGGCGGGATCATTGACCATACCATGCTGGCGCTGGAGGCCGGCTTTGCGGTGCTGATCACCGTCCTTGGCATCAAGTACCGGCGCTACTATGTGGCGGTGCTGTCCATTGTCCAAACAGTGCTGACCTTTGTGTATGAACTGGGAGGCTACAAGCCTGCCGTACAGCCCTACAACCTGTTTACAGACCAACTGACCGTGATTATGGTGCTGATCATCGCCGTTGTAGGCACACTCATCACAGTATATGCAGTAGGTATATGCGCGATTACCATAACCATCATAAGGAATATGCCGATCGGCGTCGCTTTTTCTTTGCCATGCTGTATGTATTCTTAGGTGCCATGTTTGGTCTGGTACTGTCCAACAGTCTGTTATGGCTCTACTTTTTTGGGAGATCACCAGCCTTGTGTCCTTCCTGCTGATCGGCTACACCCGCACCAAAGAGGCGGTGCAAAACAGCTTCCGTGCCCTGTGGATGAATCTGCTGGGCGGACTTGGATTTGCAGCAGCCATCTTTTGGGCAGGGGTGCGCTTTGGGATCACAGACCTGCAAAGCCTGATCCTGTGCGACGGCAAACTGGTGGTGGCGCCGGTGATTTTGCTGGCCTTTGCCGCACTGACCAAGAGCGCACAATTGCCTTTCTCCCGCTGGCTGCTGGGAGCCATGGTGGCGCCCACGCCCTCCTCTGCACTGTTGCACAGCGCCACGATGGTAAAGGCCGGTGTGTACCTGCTGATCCGCCTGGCGCCGGTAATGTACGGCACCTATGCCGGCTCTATGGTGAGCCTGGTCGGGGGCTTTACATTCCTGATCACTTCCATGCTGGCCATTACCGTCAGCGACGGCAAGGCTGTGCTGGCCTACTCTACCATCTCCAACCTGGGACTGATCGCCGCCTGTGCCGGTGTGAGCCGACAGGAGACGGTATGGGCCGCTGTTCTGTTGCTGATCTTCCACGCAGTATCCAAATCCCTGCTGTTTCAAACAGTGGGTGCCATTGAGAACGCCACCGGCAGCCGGGATATTGAGTCCATGCACGGACTGATTGCCCGGCACCCACGCCTGGCGCTGACCCTTTCCATCGGCATTGCCGGTATGTTTTTGGCGCCCTTTGGCATGCTGATCTCCAAGTGGGCGGCGCTAAAAGCCTTTGTGGACAGCGGCTCCATTATCCTGGTGCTGTTTATCTGCTTCGGCTCCGCCACCACTTTGTTTTACTGGACCAAATGGGTGGCCACCGTGCTTTCCTGGAACCGAAAGGACACCCGTCAAAAAAACACAACCTCCGGGGATCAGTGGACTTCTCTGCTCATTCACTCGGTACTCATGGTGCTGCTGTGCTTTGCATTCCCGGCAGTGTCTAAATTCGTGGTTACCCCGTACCTGGCCGGTGTGTACGGCCACGCCTCGGCGGTGCTGTCCAGCGACAATATTCTCATTATGATCATTATGCTGGTGCTGATCTTTGTGGTGCCTATGGTAACGATGATTCTGCTGCGCCGCTCTCACATTACCTTTGAAGACACATACCTTGCCGGCGTGAATACCGGCAAGCAGACTTATTTCTATGACGCCATGGGCGAGCCCAAGCACTCCTGGATCACCAACTGGTACTTGACCGACCTGTTCGGTGAGACCAAGCTGTGGAGCCCCAGCGTGGTACTCTCCACGGCAGCCATCTTGATTTATACCGTCATTGCGTTAGGAGGTGCGGTGCGATGAGCAATGCTGCTGTTGCCGCCATCAGTGTGGCGCTGTATATTCTGCTGGCGCCGGGCGTGGGCGGTCTGCTGCAAGGTGTGGACCGCAAAGCCACCGCCCGTATGCAAGGGCGCCAAGGTCCGCCGCTGCTCCAGTCCTTCTACGATGTGGGCAAGCTGCTGGGCAAAGAAACCAAGTATATGAACCACATTCAGATCGTCTGCCATGTAAGCTTCTTGATTTTCGTTATTTTTACCGGCGCGCTGTTTTTCGGCGGCGGAGATCTGCTGCTGATCTTCTTTGCCCTGACCACCGCCAACCTGTGCCTGATCCTGGCGGCCACCACCTGTAACAGCCCCTATGCGGCGATGGGTGCCAATCGGGAGATGCTGCAAACCATGGCCTATGAGCCTATGGTGCTGCTCACCGCTGTTGGCTTTTATCTGGCCACCGGCAGCTTTAAGGTCAGCGACATTGTGCGGTCAAGCGGCCTGCCGCCCATTGTGTACCTGCCCGGTGTGTTTTGCGGCTTTTTGTTTATTCTCACCATCAAGCTGCGCAAGCACCCCTTTGACCTGTCCACCAGCACCACGCCCATCAAGAGATGGTCAAGGGGCTGACCACCGAATTCAACGGCGTAACCCTCCTGATTGTGGAGGTGAGCCACTGGTATGAGAATGTATTTTTAATGGGCATTATCGCCCTGTTTTTCATCAACGGCAAGCCCTGGAGCTATGCGCTGGCAGCGGTGGCCGTGGTGCTGTCTTACTTTTTGGAGATCCTCATTGACAACACCAACGCCCGCCTCAAGTGGCAGCGTATGTTCAAAACCACTTGGGCGGTGACCATGATCATCGGGGTCATCAACATCTTTGTTTTACAAGTGCTAAAGGGGGTATAAGTATGCCGAATGTAACCAAATCGCCGTGGATTATGCACTACGACGGCACCTCCTGCAACGCTGCGACATTGAGGTGCTGGCCTGTTTGACCCCCCTCTATGATGTAGAGCGGTTTGGGGTTATCAACACCGGCAACCCCAAGCACGCGGATATTTTGCTGATCACCGGCTCCGTCAACCACCAAAACGCGCCGGTCGTGCGCCAGATCTACGAGCAGATGAACGAGCCAAAGGTGGTGTGCGCCATTGGGGTGTGCGCCTGTAACGGCGGCGTGTTCAAGGACTGCTACAATGTACTGGGCGGGGTGGACAAAGTGATCCCCGTAGATATTTATGTGCCCGGGTGCGCCGCGCGGCCGGAGAGTATTATTGACGGCGTGGTGCAATCCCTGGCCCTGCTGCAAGAAAAAAGCGAACGCCGAAAGGAGGCCGCAGAATGAACCCAAGCTACACCATTGAAGATGTGGACATCAAGACCCTGTACCGGATGATGCTGGAGCACCTGCGCGCCGGCTTTCGGCTGGTACAGATCGGCGCCACCGGAAGAGAAGATGCACGGAGCTGATCTATTCCGTTGCCAAGGACTACCAAATGGACAACTATCGGGTATTTGTGGAGTCAGGTGAGATCATCAACTCCATCTCGGATATTTTTCCCTCCGCGGCGCTGTTTGAGAACGAGATCGCCGAGCTGTTCGGGGTGGATATTGACTGTATCAACCTGGACTTTCACGGCAAATTTTACCGAATAGACAAAGAAACGCCCTTCTGCAAGGCCCCTATGGGTGAGAACGTAACCATCGTGAAAAAAACGGAGGGAGGTGCAGAGAATGGCTAATCGCACCATCGTGCCCTTTGGTCCGCAGCACCCGGTGCTGCCGGAGCCTATTCATCTGGATTTAGTCCTGGAGGACGAAAAGGTAGTTGAGGCCATCCCCTCCATCGGCTTTGTCCATCGGGGACTGGAAGAACTGGCCGGTCGTCGGGACTTCCATGACTATCAATATGTGGTAGAGCGCATTTGCGGCATTTGCTCCTTTAAGCACGGCATGGCCTATTGCGAGACCCTGGAGCAGATCTTTGGCGCAGAAGTGCCGCCCAGAGCCAAATATCTGCGCACCATTTGGGGCGAGATGAGCCGAATCCATTCCCATCTGCTGTGGCTGGGTCTCTTGGCCGACGCCTTTGGCTTTGACGCCCTGTTTATGCAGTGCTGGCGTATGCGGGAAAAAGTGCTGGATATGTTTGAGGCCTCCACCGGCGGGCGAGTGATCTTTAGCGTCAACACCATCGGCGGCGTGCTGAAAGATATGGACAGCGATATGCTCAAAAGCTTTGTTGCCATCTTTGACGATATGGAAAAAGAACTGCACAGCCTTGCCCATGTTTTTTGAACGATTACAGTGTGCAAAGCCGCCTGCGGGGCGTTGGCGTGCTCACCAAGGAGCAGGCGCTGCTGTACGGCGCCGTAGCCCATGGCCCGTGCCTCCGGCATAGAGATCGACACCCGTAAGCTTGGGTATGAAGCCTACGGCGATGCGGAATTTGACATCATCACCAGCACCGATTGCGACGGCTACGCCCGCTGCCGGGTACGCATTGGCGAGCTGTTCCAGTCCATTGGTATTATCCGCCAGCTGGCAGCCAAGGTGCCCGACTCTCAACTGACCGTGCCAATCAAGGGGATGCCCAAGGGTGAGGCCATTGTGCGCGTGGAGCAGCCGCGGGGCGAGGCGTTCTATTATACGAAAGCCAACGGCACCAAGTTTTTGGAGCGCTTTCGTGTGCGCACCCCTACCTTTACCAATTTGTATGCACTCCTGCACATTTTGCCCGGCAGCGAGCTGGCAGATGTGCCGTTGCAGATCCTAACCATTGACCCGTGCATTAGCTGCACGGAGCGGTAAGGAGGTTCTTATGGCATTTATGGATTTTACCCGCACGGCGCTGAAGAACCTGTTTTCCAAGCCTGCCACCCGGCAGTACCCGCAGGTGCCCCGGGAATACCCGGCACGCAGCCGCGGCCATGTGGAAATTGATATGGACGCCTGCATCCTCTGCGGCCTGTGCAGCCGCAAATGCCCCTCCGGCGCCATTACCGTTGACCGGGCTGCCGGTACTTGGAGCATTGATCGTATGGGCTGCGTGCAGTGCGCAGACTGTACCACCGGCTGCCCCAAGCACTGCCTGCAAATGCAGCCGGGCTACACCCCGCCGGGACCAAAAAAGCTGGTGGATGTGTACCAAAAGCCCCAGCCGAAGCAGAAAGAAGAAGCGGCGCCCCAAGGCGGCAAGATCGTCAACGATATGAAGAAGTGCATTCTCTGTGGCCTGTGTGCCCGCAAGTGCCCCCAAAGCGCCATCACCGTGGACCGGAAAGAAAGCCGCACCTGGGTCATTGACCGCAGCGCCTGCGTGCAGTGCGGCGCATGTATTGATGCGTGTCTCAAGTTTCACGCCCTGTCCTTTGCCCCGGACGACGGCGCTGTCGGCACGGAAACCTATACCAAACCCGTATGATCACGAAAGAATATATCTTTAGCGGCATTGTGCAGGGTATGGGCTTTCGCCCCACCGCCCTGCGACTGGCTACGGAACTGGGAATCACCGGCACGGTGTGCAACACCGGCGGCCGGGTGACCCTCACCGCCACCGGAGAGGGTGCGGCGCTCACTGCCTTCGCAAAGCGGCTGTGCCGCACCTTTTCCATCTACCGATATGAAGTGAATGAACTACCGTTCCAGCCATTTCAGGCTTTGCCATCACCCACAGCCGTGGTGCCCGGGGTCTGCCTTTTCTGCCCCCGGACCTGGCCACCTGTCCGGACTGCCAACGAGAGTTGCTGGATCCCAAGAACCGGCGCTATCGGCACCCATTCATCACCTGTATTCACTGCGGGCCGCGGTACACGGTTATGGAAACCCTGCCTTATGACCGGGAACGCACGGTGATGGGGCGCTTTTCCCTTTGCCCGGACTGCCGGGCGGAATACACCACCCCCGCAGACCGGCGCTGCCACGCCCAAACCATTGCCTGCCCCCACTGTGGACCGCAGCTAACCATGGACATAGAGACAGCCGCCCAACTGCTGCGGCAGGGAGAAGTGGTAGCCGTCAAAGGCATTGGCGGCTATCACCTGTGCGCCAACGCTGCAAATCCGCCAGCCGTGGCAAAAATACGGCAAATCAAGCACCGGGGGCAAAAGCCCTTTGCGGTGCTGTTTCGCAATATAGAAGAAGTGCGGCAGTATTGCCGGGTGAGCCAGGCAGAGGAGAAGCTGCTGCTGTCTGCTGCCCGACCCATTGTGCTGCTGCATAGCAAGCGACCGCTGCCCACAGAGATCACCTGCGGCAGTGACCGGTGGGGGCGTTCCTGCCCTGCAATCCGCTGCAAATTCTGCTGCTGGAGGCGATCTCGCCCCTGGTGGCCACCAGTGCCAACATCAGCGGCGCGCCTATGTGCACAAACGATACAGCCGTGCAGCAGTTCGGCGTGCCGGTGCTGGGTCACGATCGTCCAATTCTGACCCCTATTGACGACTCTGTACTGCAAGTGACAGAGGGCAATCCTGCCTTTATGCGCCGGGCGCGGGGCTATGTGCCTTTGGCCGTTGAACTGCCCTTTGCCGCCAAACAGACCACCCTTTGCCTGGGCGGTGATCTAAAGGCCACCTTCGGCTACCACGCCGGACGCTATGTGTTTCTGTCCCAACCCTTTGCGACCTGGAGCACCCGGACTGCCTGGCTGCCTATCAAGAAAATATAGAGCGCTTCGCCGTCCTTCACGGCTTTACGGCAGAAAAAGTGGTAGCAGACCTGCACCCGGGCTATACCGCCCGCCGGTTTTATACGCCAGATATGCAGGTGCAGCACCATATTGCCCACGCTGCCGCCGTATTGGCGGAGCACCAACTGACCGAACCGGCTCTGTGCTTTGCCCTGGACGGCACCGGCTACGGCACCGACGGCCAAATTTGGGGCAGCGAGGTATTTGACTTTGACGGTGGGCGCTTTACCCACCTGGGGCATCTACCGCCCTTTACCTGTCCCCCCGGAGACAGCGTGGCAACGGACGCCCGACTGTGCCTTAGCTGCTATCTAGGCACCCAACCGCTGGTGAACCGAGCGAAAGACGCCGGCGTACCCCTGCTGCAAAACAGCAGCGCAGGGCGCCTGTTTGACGCTGCGGCAGCCGCCCTGGGGCTATGCGATACCAACACCTATGAGGGGCAATGCGCCGCCGCGGTAGAGCAAGCGGCTCGCCGGGCAAGCGGCGCTTATCCCTTTGACCCGGCCTGCACCCCGCGGGAGCTGCTGGAGGAAATGCAGTGCCAAAGGGCAGATGTGCCCGCCCTGGCACTGGGGCTGCACCACTGGCTGGCCCGGTGGATCCTGAACCAAGCCCAAGCCTACCGACGCAGCACTGTGGTGCTTTCCGGCGGCTGCTTTACCAACCAAATTTTGACCCGCTGCACGGCAGATCTGCTGCGGTGCAACGGCTACACCGTTTATACCGCCTGCAAGGTGCCCCCCGGTGACGGAGCATTGGCACTGGGACAGGCATATATATCGGCACTGGAGGAATGACTATGTGCGTTGCCGCTCCCGGCAAAATTTTATCCATCAACGGCACCACCGCCACGGTAGCATACAGCGGCAACCGGGTGCCTGCCAACCTGGGCGTTGTCAAAGCCAAGTGGGCGACTGGGTGCTGGTGCACGCCGGGCTGGTAATCCAGGTGCTCAGCGAAAGCCAGGCCCAGGAGATAAACAACCTGTTGGCAGAACTGGAGACCCTGCTATGAACCTGCCGAACATTCGCCGGGCGCTGGCCGACTACCACGGTCCGCCCCTGACTTTTATGGAAATTTGCGGCACCCATACCGCCGCCATCAGCGAGTACGGCATACCTGCCATTTTATCGCCCCATATTCACTTGATCAGCGGTCCGGGCTGCCGGTGTGCGTCAGCGTATCAGCTATATTGACCGGCTGTGCGACTTGGCAATGGAACCGGGTATGTGTGTGTGCACCTTTGGCGATCTGCTGCGGGTGCAGGCAGTACCGGGCGTGGAGCAGTGCGTGGCTGTGGGCGGGCGGGTGCAAATGGTCTATTCTCCGCTGGAAGTGCTGTCTCTTGCCAAGCGGAACCGGGCACCCGGTTTGTGTTTGCCGCCGTGGGATTTGAGACCACCGCCCCGGTGTATGCGGTGCTGGCAGACACCATTATGAAAGAACAGATTCCCAATGTGCAGCTGCTGACGGCGCTAAAGACCATGCCCCCGGCAGTGCGTGCCCTATGCAAAGGCGAAACGAAGATTGACGGTTTCCTGGCTCCCGGCCATGTGGCGGTAATCACCGGCGAAGGCCCCTGGCATCAACTGGCTGCGGCGCAAGGTCTGCCCTTTGTGATCAGCGGCTTTACCGGGGAGGAACTACTATGCAGCCTGTACGCGCTGGTTCGCTTAGCCGGGCAAGGTGTGTGCAAAAACCTCTACCCTGCCGCCGTTCGACCGGAGGGCAACCCTGCGGCCCGGGCGCTGGTGGACCGATACTTTGAGCCTACGGACGCCGCATGGCGGGGACTGGGCATTTTGCCCGGCTCCGGGCTGGTGCTGCGCCCCCAGTACCAACATTTAGACGCCGGCAGTGCCCAACTGACCACAGACGCGGCGGCCCACAGCGCTGTCGGTGCGCGCAAGTGATCACCGGTGCAATCCCCCCAACGGCCTGTCCCCTGTTTGGAACGGTCTGTACCCCCGGCACCCGCGGGGCGGCCTGTATGGTGTCCGGTGAGGGCAGCTGCCACAACACATATCTTAATCACAGGATGTAACCCATTATGAACATTGCTATTTTTGACTCCGGTATCGGCGGCCTGTCCGTTCTCTACCAGGCAAGGCGTATGCTGCCGGAGGCCCATTTTTTGTACTATGCCGATGAGGATCATGTGCTTATGGCGAAAAAACCAGAGAACAAATTTTAACTTACACAGATGAAGCGGTGCGCTTTCTCATAGACCGGGGAGCGGACGCCATTGTGCTGGCGTGCAACACTGCCACCAGCGCGGCGGCAGCCACCCTGCGGGATCGCTATCCCCTGCCCATCATCGGCATGGAGCCGGCGGTCAAGCTGCGCTGAATCAAGACGATACCCACCGGGTGCTGGTAGCAGCCACGCCCATCACCATTCGGGGCAACAAGCTGAAATGCTTGGTAGAGCACTATGACGGCCACCACTTGGTGGATCTGCTGCCTCTGCCCGGACTGGTGCGCTTTGCAGAAAAAGGCATTTACTCCGGCGCCCAGGTACACGCTTATTTAAGCGAGCAACTGGCCGAATTTAACTTGGAAGATTACGCCGCCTTTGTGCTGGGATGCACCCATTTTAATCTGTTTAAGCAGGAACTGCGCACCTTGCTGCCGCCCCAAATGCACTTTGTAGACGGCAACGCCGGCACCGTGCGCCAGCTGATCCGCAGAACGGTTGACCTGCCTGCCACCCACGGGAGTACCCCGGGAGTCACCTACTTTGCCTCCGGGCGACCGATCACCGACCCGGCACAACTGCAATTTATTCAAAATGTGCTGGCGCATTTAGAGAAGATGTATCCCATAGAATAAAAGGAGCCGTTATGGAAATTACCCTTGCCCACGGCAGTGGCGGCGCGGCCACCGGAGAACTGATCCGCACCGTGTTTGCCAAGCTTTTGACAATCCCATTCTGCGCCAAATGGACGACAGCGCCGTGGTGCCCGGCAGCGGGCAGCTGGCTGTTACCACAGACAGCTTTGTGGTGCAGCCCTTGTTTTTCCCCGGCGGCGACATTGGACGCCTGGCGGTGTGCGGCACCGTCAATGACCTGTTGATGCGTGGCGCCACACCCAAGTACCTGACCGCCGGTTTCATTTTGGAGACCGGATGCACCACTCAGGACCTGAGCCGCATTGCCCGGTCTATGGCAGCCACCGCCGACGAAGCCGGTGTGACCATCGTTGCCGGCGACACCAAGGTGGTGGAGGGCAGCGGCAATATTTATATCAACACTGCCGGTGTGGGCTTTTTGCCCGGCGGCACACACATTGCAGCCACTGCGTTACAACCGGGAGACGCTCTGCTGGTCAGCGGCGCCATGGGCGACCACCACGCAGCCATTCTCTCTGCCCGCATGGGCATAGACAATACCATTCAATCCGACTGCGCCCCTCTGGGCAATATGGTTGCCGCCCTGCTGCAAGGGGGCGTTGAAGTGCACACCTTGCGGGACATTACCCGGGGCGGCCTAGGCACCGTACTGTGCGAGCTGGCAGAGGCGGCAAACTGCGGCATAGAGATCGACGAAACGGCTATCCCGGTGCACGAGGATGTGCGTGCCTTTGCCCATATCTTAGGACTGGAGCTGCTGCACATGGGCAACGAGGGCAAGCTGCTGGCTGCCGTACCTGCCACCAGGCGGATCGAGCGCTGGAGCTGCTGCGCGCCAGTCGCTACGGTGCAGAGGCCGCCATCATCGGCACAGTAACGAACGGAGAGGGCGTGGTGGCACTTACTCCCATTGGCGGCAAGCGCCGGGTCAGCGTGCTGTACGGCGAAGGTTTGCCAGAATTTGCTGATTTTGATTTTTTAAAGGAGCTTTTTATGATCTTGTACTACACCGGCACCGGCAACAGCCGCTATGCGGCAAAACTGCTGGGGCACCGGCTAAACGACACGGTTCGGGACTGCACCCCCTTTATTCAAGGCGGCACCACACCCCGGTTCCATTCCGTAACTCCATGGGTATTTGTTTGCCCCACCTATGCCTGGCAGATTCCCCATATTTTTGCGGATTTTCTGACCCGATGCCATTTTTCCGGCAGCAGGCAGGCATACTTTGTGATGACCTGCGGCGGTGAAATACACAACGCCCCGGAGACAAACCGGAAGCTCTGCACCCGACTGGGGCTGGAATATATGGGCACAGCAGAGATCGTTATGCCGGAAAATTACATTGCCCTGTTTTCCACCCCAAACTCGGCGGAAGAAGTAAACCACATTCTTACCGCTGCGGTGCCTGCGCTGGAGCAGACCGCTGCTGCCATAGAAAGCGGCTGTCCGGTAACGGAACCGAAACCCACGGTGTTTGGCAAGTTTATGACCTATATCGTCAACCCGATTTTTTACGCCACCTGTGTCCATGACCGGGCGTTTACGGTGGACGACAGCTGCATCGGCTGCGGCAAGTGTGCCACCCTGTGCCCCATGAACAACATTGAACTGCAAGGCGGCAAGCCTCGGTGGAACGGCCACTGCACCCACTGCATGGCCTGCATCAGCTATTGCCCCAAGGCAGCCATCGCCTATGGCAAAAAAAGCCGCACCCGCCGGATCTACACCTGCCCGCCCTATCGGCCGGCAGACCGATAATCACAATTTCCAAATCAACCACCGCAAAACAACAGAGTGAAGAATGCGCTTCTTAAGTTGCTTGCTATGTCTCTCTGTTTTTTTATCCCCTGTCGTTCATGCAAAATATGGCAGAATATGAAAAGACAAGTGGCTGATATAAAATGTTCATGGAAAGAAACAAATCATTTACAGCAAATAAAAAATCGCCACCCGGGAAGGTGGCGATTTCTCATTTGCAAAGCGCTTTACACATATTAGGTGTTTCAATCAATCATAATACTTGTCCAGTTCCGCATCGCAGGCAGGGTACTTTTTGATTTGCGGATGGTCGTAAACCTTGCCGCGAGCCACCACCATATATGGCTGCTCCAAGCACGGAAGTCTGCCAGCGGGTCGCTGTTTGCGATGAGCAAGTCGGCGCACTTGCCCACCTCTACGCTGCCGGTCACATCCCCAAGCCCCAGAATACGAGCGTTGTTTAATGTGGCGGTATAGAGCGCAAACTCCGGTGTAACGCCCACTTCCTTTTGGAAATAATGCAGCTCACGCCACATATTGTAATGGGTGGTGTACGGACAACCGGTATCTGTGCCCATACCTACCGGCACGCCGTCTGCCAACGCAGCCTTTGCGCCCAGCACCATATTGTTATACACCAAATCAGAGTTATACTGCACCGCCTCGGTAATGCCCAAAGTCTCTCTTTGGAACTTGGCCATGGGCAGTGCCGGAGACAGGGTGCACACCAACACCGCGCCGCTTTTATGGAAGGCAGCCAGCTCCGTCTCGGACAAAGTAGAGCCATGCTCAATGGAGTCCACACCATTGAGCACCGCTGTGCGTACCCCCTCCGGGCTTTGCACATGAGCAGCCACCTTCAGACCATAGCTGTGGGCACGGTCGCAGCAAGCCTTGATCATATCCGCCTGCATCATCAGCCGACCCGGCTCGCCTTTCACCTTGGCGTCCATCACGCCGCCGGTGATCATCAACTTAATCAGATCCACATTTTGACCGTGAAGCTGATCCACCATGCGCACTGCGTCCTCCACCGTCTCTGCCGGGTGGGTCACGGAACCTACCATATGGCCGTGGGGCACACCGATGGCATAGTTGGCTGCTAGATCCGCGGACCGTCCAGCTTGCCGGCATGGATCCGATCCCGCAGCCGGGTGTCCAAATTATCCAGACCGCCCACCGCGCGCACCGTGGTTACACCGGACAGCAGGCCCTGCATGGCATAGGCGTGGCACATGCGCAGCACCAGCGCCCGGGACAAACCGGAGGACAAGGCGATTTTGGTTAGTCGATTGGTGTTCATGGGCTTGTTCCGGGGCTTGCCCCCCGCAGGCAAGTGCACATGCAGATTGATCAGACCGGGCATCAAATACTTGCCGGTCAGATCCACCACCCGGTCCCCCTTATTGGGTGTGATCTTGCCGATCTGTGCAATTCTGTCATTTTCTATTGCCACATCCGTGCCGAGGCGGGGCGACATCTGCTCCGTACCGTCCAGCAGCGTACAATTTTGAAATACCGTTCGCATAAGGCTCCCCCTCATTTGTTTTGATACTCTCATTATACCGAACCGACAACCAAAAGGCAACCGACCCTTTGTGGCTCTTTTGTCGCATAAAAAGCAATCTGCCGCTTTTGTCGCGTAAAGGAAAGCGCCGCGTGCTGCATAAAAGCAAAAGCACCTGTGTACCAGAGATACACAGGTGCAGTTTTTATCCTGTTATTGCGCCGCTTTGGCGGTCATGGCCTGTTGATAAAAAGCAAGCGCTTTATCAATGGCTGCCGTGCCTGCCGGTTCAAAGGGCTGTAACACGCTGAACACATGGGGCAGCGACTGGTTATACTCCGCCTTGGCGTAGTCCTTGATCTCTGCCTGCACCCCATGGGCTTGCAGCACTTCGTACAATCGATGAGTCTGTTTGTTAGCCAGGGTGTCGCCGCTGCTGGTGATCAAATACGTAGGCGGCAGCGCCTGGGCATAGTCAATGATTTGGTCAAAATCCATGTACGGATAAGTGGCTTTGTCTTTGTAATCCGTGCCCCACATGGGCTTGGTGTACAGGCTGAACAGCCCGCCGTCCCGCATAAAGGCCACCGGCGAGGTAAGCAGCAGCGCCGTCAGCTCCATTTGCGGATCCACTGTGTCAAAGGTTTTGCGCAGCTGGGCACTTTGCATCAGCACCGCGCTGTATGCCGCCAGCTGCCCGCCGGCAGAGTCGCCGGTAAGCATAATATTCCGCATATCGCAGGGATATTGGCTGCCGTGGTCACGAATCCAGCGCAGCGCCCGGGCCACATCCTGCAACTGCTCGTTCACTGTCACATCCGGCACCAGTCGGTAGTTGATATTAAAAACCACATACCCCCGATCCGCCAAAGCGGCGCAGTAGTGGTGGTTCAGCCCCTTTTCCGCATACATCCAGCCGCCGCCGTGAATGTCAATGATCACCGGCAGCTTAGCACCGGGCTGTGTATCCGCCGGATACAGCACATCTAATGTGTGATACAGATTGCCGTCCTCTATATAGCCAGGTCGTTCACTTCCGTCACCGTAGGCGGATTCTGGGCCGCGTGCTTGGCTTTGTCGCCCCCATCGCAGTAGCGCCACACCATCTGCATAATCTTCACCACCGGGTTGCGCAGCAGCCCCTTGCCGCTGCCGTCGCGTACTCCACGGTGTCTGAGGAGACCATACCGCCAATGTAAATCACATCGTCCGCCGTGTCCTTGCGGGGCAAAGTGCTCAATTCAATAAACGCAATAGCCACCACAATCACCGCCAACAACACGCCGATCACCACAGCCCATACCTTCTTTCTGCTCTTTTTCCCCTTCGCCGCACCGGTCTGCGCCTGCACAGCCTTTTCCTTTGTTTCCATACCCATTCCCCCTAAAAAGTCTATTCGCATTATACTCCATCCTGCCAATCCTGTCAATTTGTAGCAGCGCTGCCAAAAGTCGAGAACAGCGGTATTTGCAATTTGGCATGGGTTTTGGTATGATGAGAACAGGAAACGTTCGGTTTTGGAGGCGCGATCGATATACGGGGGTACGGGAATGAAACCGAAAAAACAATGGGATCACAAATGGTACACGGAGGAATTTTTGCAACGACTAAAGGCAACGGCGGCGGTGGAGATGGACGGCGATCTGCCTACATCACCAAATATGCACCGGACGCGGTTCGCCAAATGGGATTGACCCGCGGCTGCTGGGCGGACCCATGGGCAAAATGGCGCGGTCCACGCGGCTGGTGCCAAATTTCATTCTGGACCGGGTCAAGATCCCGGTAACGCCGAAGATCTTGGCCGGATTCCGTGCCGGGTGTGACCGTGTTTCCTACGCCAAATGCGTACAGGCAAAGATTGAAGTGCGGGACAACACCGTACCGGCGGCGGACGGTTATCCCATTCCCATTCGCATGTACAACAGTGCATGTGCGCCGGGCAGCCCCTGCCTGTATTTTATCCACGGCGGTGCCTTTGTAGGCGGCACCCTGCGCCCCTATGACGAGGGGTGGAAGCTGTTTGTAGAAAAGTTCCGCATACCTGTGGTAGCGGTGGATTACCGACTGCTGCCGGAGCACCCATATCCCACGCTGTACGATGACTGCTGCCGCGTACTGGAATGGCTGGGCGGCGACGGTGCCCGGGAGCTGCACATTGACCCAAGGGCCGTTTTTGTGTAGGTGACAGCGCCGGCGGCAACTTGGCCCAAGGCTGCGCCACCCGCTACAAAGGCACCCACCGGGTGCGGGGGCAGCTGCTGCTCTACCCCACCCTAAACCTGTTTGGCACCACAGACCGCTACTATCACCCAAAAGAAACAGACTACCACCCGGCGCCGGGACAGCAAAAGCTGGCTATGGGACTGGTGCGGCAAATGGAGTTGCTCTCTCGCTGCGGCAAGTCTTTTTTAGGTATTCCGAAGCCAGACGATCTGTGCAATCCCTACACCTCCGACCCGGCTGGGAACCCGCCCACTTTTCTCTCCGTAGGTGCGCTGGACTACCTGCGCAACGACACAGTAGCTTGGGCCCACAAACTGCACGACGCCGGCGTCCCCACCCGCCTGGTCATGTATAACGGTATGGGCCACGGCTTCTTAAACGCCATGGGCGTCTTTCCCCAAGCCGAGGACCTGCTGGACGAAATGGGCGCATTTATCCAGAATGTCTGTAAAAGCCATCAATAGCCGTTGACTGCGAGCTGTATTCGCTTTTCTAAACTCTACGCTGCGCAGGTTGCGCGGCAGGCATCTGTGATCAAGCGGCGCCAATAAGATCCACCTCCACTGCAACCGGGACGGTTTGACCCAAGTGCCGGTTGGGCGATAAGCATAACGAACACACGCAAAAACAGCCATCACCGTAAAGGTGATGGCTGTTCGTTTGATATTTATGAAGCAAACAGGGATTATTTCTCTGCGTACTTGTCCTCGCCGTTCCAGGAATACAGCTTGCGGATCTCGGCGCCGACTTTCTCCAGCTGATGGTTGGCTTCCATCTCTCTCTTGGCCTTAAAGTGTGCCCAACCGTTGTTGCTCTCGGTGATGAACTTGGAAGCGAAGGTGCCGTCCTGAATCTCTTCCAGAACCTTCTTCATTTCCTTCTTGGTCTCATCGGTGATCAGACGCTTACCGGTCTCGTAATCGCCGAATTCAGCGGTGTTGGAGATGGAGTAACGCATCTTGCAAAGCCGCCGTTGTAAATCAGGTCAACAATCAGCTTCATCTCATGAATGCACTCAAAGTAAGCATTTCTCGGGTCATAACCGGCCTCAACCAGGGTCTCAAAGCCGGCCTTCATCAGAGCGGTTACGCCGCCGCACAGCACAGCCTGCTCACCGAACAGATCCGTCTCGGTCTCGCACTTAAAGGTGGTCTCCAAGATACCGGCACGAGCACCGCCGATACCGGCGCCGTAAGCCAAAGCGACATCCTCACAGTGACCGGTAGCGTCCTGATATACAGCTACCAGACAGGGTGTACCCTTGCCCTCTTTGTACTCAGAGCGAACGGTGTGACCCGGAGCCTTGGGAGCGATCATGAACACATCTACATCGCTGGGAGGCACGATCTGCTTAAAGTGAATGTTAAAGCCGTGGGCAAAAGCCAAAGCCTTGCCGGCGGTCAGGTTCGGTGCAATGTCCTTCTTATAGATGGAAGCCTGCTTCTCATCCGGGGTCAGGATCATGATAATGTCAGCGCTTTGCAGCCTCAGCGGTGGTCATAACCTTCAGGCCAACGCTCTCTGCATGCTTCCAGGACTTGGAGCCCTCGTACAAACCAACAACTACGTCCACACCGCTCTCTTTCAAGTTCAGCGCATGGGCGTGACCCTGAGAACCAAAGCCGATCACGGCAACGGTCTTGCCCTTCAGGTAATCCAGATTACAATCTTCTTGATGGAAAAGTCTTGCTTCTGCCATTGTAGTTTCCTCCTAAAAAATAAGTTTAATTGAAGTCACAGTGTTGTATGATGTCTCTGTGGTTTCTTAACAATTCACATTATATCCTGTATGATGTCTGTTGTCAATAGGCAATTTAAATTTTTTATAGATGCTCCATGGCATGGAGAATGTGCAGCCGCATGGCGGTGCGGGCACCCTCGGCATTGCGCTTCTTAATAAAGTCCATAATCAGCCGATCGTCGTTTAGATTGTCAGCGCTCACATCCTTGTCTCGGGTCATGACGATCACGCCTTTTTTGATAGCATTGAAAATTACCGGCATAAACTGCTTCACAAACGCATTGTGCGTGGCATTGGCAATACTCTCATGGAACTTTTGCTCCTCTGCCGTGCGATCCTCGCCACTTAAGATCTTCTTTTCCACCTGCTCGCCGTAGTAGCAAATCGCGTCAATTTCTTCCTGCGTTGCCCGCTTTGCAGCCAAATAAGCGCAATCCGGTTCAAACATCAGCCGCATCTCAAACAGATCGTCCAAGCCGGAAGCAATATCGCTCAGATCCGCCGAGTCGATCACCGTATTGGCACTGACAAAGGTGCCCTTGCCCCGCCGAATCTCCAACACACCGTTGGTGGTCAAAATTCGAATGGCCTCCCGCAAGGTGGAACGACTAACGCCCAATTCCGCCGCCAGGTCATTCTCATTAGGTAGCTTATCTCCCACCGTAAAGCGGTGCTGAGTCTCGATCATATTCAAAATCTGCTGTGCCGTACTCTCCGGCAGCATTGCCGATCTTGGCATATTCCTCACCTCTGCTCACATCATAACACAAGTTGTATGCAAAAGTCAAGGCGTTGTCTGACATCTTACAATTATAGAACTGATTTTCCGCTGTTCTTTGTTCACCCTGCACGAATTTGCCCTGCGGGGGTTGTAAATTGTGAACAATGCTATATGATAAGGATATAGATAAGAGAATGTATATAACGGAGCGTAAAAATGAACAAAGCAACCCAATTACGATACAATATGGAGTCCCTGTGCATCTATCAATCAAGACGGACCGGTGATGCGCAGTCTACTGCACCTGCTGCGCAGCATAGAAGACGGCGAGGCTGTGCTGGAGGCGCAAAGTGCCTTTTTCAGCACACTGGCACCTCGAGACACGCTGCGCCGGTATATTTCCAAGTTGATCCTCACCGACGACAATGTATTCAGCAAAGCCGCCGCCGGCGACGCGGTAGACCGTCTGCGCCCGGCGATTCTGGATGGTGTAAAAAGCGACCTTGCCAAGCTGGAGGCTATTGCGACCTGACCCCGGAAGATATTCTGAATGCAGTAGAAAATAAGGACCTGCGGGAAGTGCTGGGCACTCTGCCCCGATGGGAGAACGGCGAAGCGCTGCCGCCCCTGAGCCAAAACTGGGCAGAGCAAACGGGGGCACTGGCTGCATTCCATAAAAGAAACGGCTACGGTCTGTTTGCCAACTACGCCGCCTTTGAGTGGCGGGATCACGCCCTCTCCCCCATCTCCGCCACGGACCCGATCCGGCTGTCCGATCTGAAGAACTATGAATTGCAGCGGAGCCAAGTGGTGGACAATACAGAGAGCTTTGTTTGCGGACTGCCCGCCAACAACGTGCTGCTGTACGGTGACCGGGGCACCGGCAAAAGCTCCACCATTCATGCCATCCTGAATGCATACAAAGAACAGGGCCTGCGCATGATCGAGATCCCCAAAAGCGCGGTAGAGGAGTTGTCCCTGATTCGGGAGTACCTGGCGGACAGCCCGATGAAATTTATCATCTATATTGATGACCTAAGCTTTGACAGCCAGGACAACGCTTTTACAGAGCTGAAAGCGGCGCTGGAGGGCGGCCTGTCTGCCTGCCAGCCCAATACGCTGATCTATGCCACCTCCAACCGGCGCCACCTAATCAAAGAGAACTTCTCCGACCGGGAGACGATGTAAACAAAAATGACACCCGCCAGGAACAACTGTCTCTGTCCGATCGGTTTGGGCTGACCATTACCTTTATTAACCCGGACAAAAAGGATTATCTGGACATTGTGGAAAAGATTGCCGCCGATCGTGGACTGCAAGTGGACGCCCAGCGGCTGGACGCTGCCGCCGAGCAGTGGGCCGTGCGCCGAGGCGGTCGTTCTCCCCGTTGCGCCCGCCAGTTTATCGACCATGTGGAGAGCGCTCTGCGCCGGGGCAAAGAATGGTAAAAATTCGTTCGCAAATTATTAAAAAATTTCATTTTTTGTTTACCGAATTCTAAAATTATGAACAAAAAAACCTGCTATGATAGCAGTATCAAAGAAAAGGAGCGAAAACAATGAGCAAAATTCTGGTAGTGGATGATGAATTAAACATCTGCGAATTACTGAAACTATACTTAGAGAATGAGGGCTACACGGTGTTTACCGCCAACGACGGCCAAGCCGCCGTGACCGCCTTCCAGCAGAAGGCACCGGATTTGGTACTGCTGGACATTATGTTGCCCAAGATGGACGGCTGGCAGGTGTGCCGAGAGATCCGCAAGACCTCTTCCGCCCCCATCATCATGCTCACCGCCAAGGGCGAGACCTTTGACAAGGTGCTGGGTCTGGAGCTGGGCGCCGACGACTATGTAGTCAAGCCCTTTGACGCCAAAGAGGTGGTGGCCCGGGTGAAAGCTGTGTTGCGCCGCACCCAAGGCAAAAATGACAACGCCGAGGAAAGCAAGAAAGTGGTCACCTATGACAAGCTGGAGATCAACATTGCCAACTATGAATTGAAAGTCAACGGCGTGCAGATTGACACGCCGCCTAAAGAGCTGGAGCTGATCTACCACTTTGCTTCCAACCCCAACCGCGTCTTTACCCGCGACCAGTTGCTGGACGAGGTATGGGGCTTTGAGTTTTACGGTGACTCCCGCACAGTAGATGTGCATGTGAAGCGCCTGCGTGAAAAGCTAGAGGGCGTCAGTGACAAATGGGAGCTGAAAACCGTTTGGGGCGTCGGCTACAAGTTTGAGACCAAGGAATAAGTAATGGCATTTAAGGATGTACTCGTCGGTAAAAAGCCGGTCAAAAGCAATATTTTTGCCAAATACTTCCTGCTGTTTGCCGCTATCTTTTTGGTCACTTTGACCGTGCTGGGCACCGCCCTGACCCTGATGGTCAACGCCTATTCTCAAAATGAACGCACCAATCTGCTGAAAGAGAATGTGCAAAGCGTATCCGGTACCATCAGTTCCTCGTTGATCATGCAGGACATTAACAGTCGCTATAGCGTGGAAAAAGAGCTGATGTGCGAATCACTATATATTATTTCCAACTCTATCGACGCAGATGTATTCGTCTGTGATGTGGAGGGTAATATTATTCTGTGTAAGGAGCGGGCCTATTCCACCCCGTATTTTGGGGAGTTTACCACCTGCGCCCTGCATGACAGCTATTCCATCAGTTCCGCACTGCTGCAACGGGTGTACGAGACCGGCACCGTAACCGGGCGCATTACCGTACGCGGTCAAACCAATTATATTGTAGGCACCACCATCGTTAGCGACGGCGATGTGATCGGCTACACCTTTGCGCAGACCCAAACCGGCGTGCAGTCCCTGGCACTGGCGGTAATCCGCATTTTCCTGCTCAGCGCGCTGGCCTGTTTGATGCTGGCCTTCATCTGCATTTGGCACCTGACCAAAAGATGGTGACCCCTTTGCAACAAATGAGCGCTGCCGCCAAGCAATTTGCCATCGGCGACTTCTCTTACCGAGTCAAGGTGCGAGGCTGCGATGAGCTGGCGGATCTGGGCATTGCCTTTAACGATATGGCAGACGCACTGGATAAAACAGAAAGTTCCCGCGCCAGCTTTGTGGCCAATGTGTCCCACGAATTAAAAACGCCTATGACCTCCATTGCCGGGTTTATCGACGGTATTTTGGACGGCACCATCCCCAAAGAGAAACAAAACTATTACCTGGGACTGGTAAGCACCGAGGTGCGCCGACTGAGCCGCTTAGTGGTGGCCATGCTGAACATGAGCAAGATCGAGTCCGGCGAATTCCAAATGAAGCCCAATAACTATGACATCTCTGACCAAATCATTCGTATTCTTTTGACCTTTGAACAAAAGATCGAGAAGAAGAATATTGAGATCATCGGGCTGGAGGACCTGCAGCCCCAGTACATTGTGGCGGACCCGGATATGATCTACCAGGTGATCTACAACCTGTTTGACAACGCAGTGAAGTTTACCAACGAGGACGGCTTTATCAAGGTCACGCTGGAGGATTTGGGCAGCCAAATTCGTGTAAGCATTAAGAACAGCGGCGCCGGCATTAAGGCCGAGGAGCTGTCCCGCGTGTTTGAGCGCTTCTATAAAGTGGACAAATCCCGCAGCCTGGACGCCAAGGGCGCCGGACTGGGATTATATATCGTAAAAATGATGGTGGAAATGCACTCCGGCAGAATTTATGCCAAGAGTGAAGACGAAAACACCGCGGAATTTGTATTCACCCTACCCAAGGCATTCACCCCCGTCAATAAAAAAAGGAGCAAAAGAAGCATGAGCGACTATGAACAGAACCCGATAAACGGCAGCCAGCCCCGCAGGGGGACAGCCAATCGAACACCGGCTATACGCCATATCAACAACCGGGCACCTATTACACACCACCCCAACCGGAGCAGCCCCAAACGCCGCCCACCGGCGACAACGGCACCACCTATCACTACGCCTACCACAGCGGCAACCAGCCCGGCGCTGCCTATAACGGCCAGCAGGCCGGTGCCGCTGACCATACCGCCCAGGCACAGCCCACCGGCCAGACTTACGGCACTCCCACAGAGCCGCCGGAGCGGGCAAGCCGGAAAAAAAGAAGAACAAAAAGACCATTACCATCGTGGTGAGCGTGCTGGTGGTGTGTGTGGTGATCGCCGTTACCGGCATTGTACTGGCAGCCACTGGCGTACTCTCCGGGGATAAGGAAGAAAAAACAGACGGCACCTCCACCTCTCAGGACAGCGGATCTGACACCCAGACCGTCAGCGGCGGCAGCGTGGCAACCAAGGACGACAGCGGCAACCTGACTGTTGCCGGCGTAGCCAAAAAAGCCATGGACTCCTGCGTGGGTATTACCGTCTATTCCAAGCAGAATTCCTACAGCAACTTCTACGGCTACGGCTCCAATAACAGCTCCGACAGCAGTGACAACCAGCAAGCCAGCGGCGAGGGCTCCGGCGTGATTATGAAGGAAGCGAACGGCAAGACCTATATTATGACCTGTGCCCATGTGATCGCCGACGGCAGCAGCTTTAAGGTGACCCTGAATAACGGCAAAGAATACACCGCCACAATGGTGGGTGCCGACAGCCAAACGGACATCGGCGTGCTTTCCATTGAAGCCACCGGGCTGCAAGCAGCCACCTTTGCCGACAGCAAGGGCCTGACCGTCGGCGAGCAAGTGGTGGCCATCGGCTGTCCCGGCGGTCTGGAATTCAAAAACAGCGTCACCAGCGGCTATATTTCCGCTTTGGATCGCCCGGTGGAAAGCTCCATCGGCTACGACAACGAGTGTATCCAAACGGACGCAGCCATCAATCCGGGCAACTCCGGCGGCGCGCTGTTTAACATGCAGGGTCAGGTGATCGGCATCAACTCCTCTAAGATCGCCTCCACCGAATACGAGGGTATGGGCTTTGCAGTGCCCAGTTCCACCGCTGTGGATACCGCCAACAGCCTGATTAAGAACGGCTATGTAGCCGGTCGCGCCAAGATCGGCGTCACCTACAACACCATTACCAGCTACAACAACGCTGACGCCATCCTCTCTGCCCTGACAGAAAAGGCTTTAAGAACGCCAAGGGCACCATGGTAATCAACCAAGTAAGCAGCGACTCTGACCTGGCCGGCAAACAGGTAAAACAGTACGATATGATCGTAGCCGTCAATGGCAAGACCATGACCTCCACCGATGTGATGACGCAGGTGCTTTCCGATAGCAAGCCCGGCGACACCATCAAGCTGACCATTGCCCGCATTGAGAACAACCAGATCAAGACCTTTAAGGTAGACTGCAAACTGATTGAAAACAAAGGCAATTAACCGCGCATAAAAAAGGAAGTGCCGAACCGTAACGGTTCGGCACTTCCTTTTTATTATTGATTGCTTACAGCTCGGCGATTACTTCTACCTCGCACAGCACACCCTTGGCAGGTCCTTAACGGCCACGCAGGAGCGGGCAGGCTTGGCGGTAAAGTAGGTGCCATACACCTCATTGAACTTGGCAAAATCCGCAATATCTGCCAGGAAACAAACGGTCTTTACTGCCTTATCCAGAGAAGTACCGGCAGCCTCAACCACGGCTTTCAAGTTCTCACACACCTGGCGGGTCTGGTCCTCAATGGTGGTGGCCTCCACATTGCCGGTGGCCGGATTAATGGCGATCTGGCCACTGGTAAACAACAAATTGCCGGTTTTCACCGCCTGGCTGTACGGACCGATGGCGCCGGGGGCGTTGTTGGTGCTTACATATTCCATAATCATTCTCCTTTATCTCAGTCGCAGACCTCAAAGCCTGCGCTTGTCAATGCCTGTTTGATAGACTCAATGTGGGCGTTGTCCCGTGTCTCTATCCCCAGTTTTAAGAAACAGTCGGTAATATTCATATCCAAATCCGTGCTGTCATAGTTGACGCTGACCACATTGGCGCCCTGCTCCGCAATAATGGAGGACACGCCGCTAAGCTGACCCGGCTGGTCGGACAGCGCAATGGTAATGTCCGCCGTGCGGCCGCCCATCTTCAGCCCGCGCTCAATCACACGGGAAAGAATGGTCACATCAATATTGCCGCCGCTGAGCAGGCAGCACACATTCTTGCCCTCAATATCCGGAATTTTGCCGGCCATCACTGCCGCCACCGGAACAGCGCCTGCGCCCTCTGCAATGAGTTTTTGCTGCTCTAAGAGGGTCAGAATCGCCAGGGCGATCTCATCATCGCTGACGGTAACAATGCCGTCCACATACTGCTTAACAAGTTCAAAGGTGTTATTGCCTGGGGTCTTACAGCGATACCGTCGGCAATGGTCTGCACCTTGCCAAGGGTCTCAATCTGATCGTCCTGCACCGCATTAAGCATAGAGGGTGCACCTTGCGCCTGTACGCCGTAAACACGCACACGGGGATTCATCTGTTTAATGGCAAAGGCCACGCCGCTGATGAGACCACCGCCGCCGATGGGCACCACCACCACATCTACATTCTCCAACTGATTCAGGATCTCCAGACCGATGGTACCTTGACCGGCAATCACATCTTCATCATCAAAGGGATGAATAAAAGTGTAGCCTTTCTCCTCTTTCAGCTCCAGCGCTTTTTTGTAAGCGTCATCATACACGCCCTTGACCAGGCACACCTTGGCGCCATAGCGCTTGGTGGCCTCCACCTTACTGATGGGCGCGCGTCCGGCAGGCAAATCAAAGACTGAATACCATTCTTGGTAGCAGCCAGCGCCACGCCCTGGGCATGGTTACCGGCGGAGCAGGCAATCACGCCCCGCGCCTTTTCCTCATCGGTCAGCTTGCTGATCTTATAGTAGGAGCCACGGATCTTAAACGAACCGGTGACCTGCAAATTTTCTGTTTTTAAATACACATTTGTACCCGGGTGAATATTGGGCGCCAGGATCATATCCGTCTCACGGATCACCTCACGCAACACCTGAGAGGCTGATACACTTTATCCAGCGTCAACACAAACATTCCTTCTTTCGACTCTATATATAATATAAGATTTTAATACGCTGCCGGGGTTTTGTCAACACTTTTTATGCCGTCCAGGTCCACCGGCAGTTCCCGGTTGGCAGTTACCGTATCCGGGGTCACCCGGCAGTCCACAGCTCGCACCTCTACACCGGCAGCTCGGGCGTCACGCAGTGCCCGGCAAAACGCCGAATCCGTCTCCCAGTTGGGTCGGAATGCGGTGCACCCGCCCATCTGCACAATAAGAAGCGCCATGGCACGGTAGCCCTGCGTCACCGCCTGCACCAGCTCTCCCATGTGCTTGGTGCCCCGAACAGTGGGTGCGTCCGGGAACACTGCCCACTCTCCCTGCCGCAGGGTCACGCCCTTCACCTCCACAAACAGCCGCTGTCGGTCATTTTCCGCATAAAAATCCAGCCGAGAGGCGCCAAAGCGCACCTCCGGTTGCACCAAGGTAGGCGACGACAAGATCGCCCCGGCGCGCAGTAGCTCCCCGGCCACCTGATTGGGCGCCGCCGCATCCATATTCACCAGGCCAAAAGGCGTTTCCACCGTCACCAGGTCGTAGGCGGTCTTACGATTTGGGTTGCTGCTCTTTTCTAAATACACCGTAGCGCCGGGCACCAGCAATTCCCGGCAACGGCCGGTGTTCTTCACATGCACCGTCTCCAGCATACCGTCCACCGTACAGTGGGCAATAAACCGATTGGGCCGCTCCAAAAACACCGCTTTATGAATATCTGAATACTGCATACATAAAGCCTACCCCACCGGCGACCATTTGTCAATCCCCTAGCAGGTTTCCGCTATTTTCTATTGACTTTGCCGTTCAACTCCTATAAAATGGAAAGTGATATTATATGTTGGAGGACACCCACATGACCAAGATGAAAAAGATCCTTGCTGTGGCTCTGTGCGTACTGCTGCTGGGCAGCGTATTTGCCGGCTGCTCCGGCAAGAAAGCAGAACAGACCACAGAAATTACAGACGAAACCCTGCTGATCGCCTACACGGCAGACAACGCCCCCTTCTTCCAGATAGATGAAAAGGGCAACGCCAGCGGGTTTGAGGCCGACCTGATCGCTAAGATTTGACAGCATTAAGGACGACTGCAAAAACTACGCCTATGTGAAGGTGGAGCCGGGCTATCGCCTGGGTGAGGAGACCGCCTATACAGACAAGGACGGCAAGACCTATATTGCCTACATGGCCGTAGGCGGACTGCAAAAGAACGACGGCACCAACAACGAGGATTACAGTTTTACCAACACGGTCATCAGCAACCGAGTAGTGACCTTGGTAAAGAAAGACAGCAAGATTAAAGATTACAGCAACCTGGGCGGCGCCAAGTTGGCTGTGGTGAGCAAGGCGGCGCAGAATGCACTGGCAGATAACGCCGTGATCGCCCAGCGCAGCGCCAAGACCACCACCGTTTACAAGACGGCACGGGCGGCCTTTACCGCTCTGTACCAAGATAAGGCAGACGCTGTGGTCATCGATGAATTTGACCTGCGCACCCTGGACTTTATCTTAGACGGAGAGAAAAAGGCTTTGACTGACTGGACCACAGAGCTGAGCGGTCAGTTGGACACGGTAGAATACGCCTTTGCCACCGCCAAGTATGACCGACTGAAGGACGACATCAACGAGGCACTGCTGGAGCTGAAAGACCCCAAGTACAACGACAAAGACGAATTCACCCCCATTGTAGAGCAATACTTTGGCTACAACGCCTCCAACTTCTCATACATCCCTGCAGACAAATAAGCAAAGCAAAGCACCTGCACCTGTGGCCACCCCACAGGTGTTTTTTGTAAGGGAAGCATAAACAGAATTTGGCTCCCTTGTTGCAAGGGGTGACTCCCCGCCAGTACGGGGAGATGTCGCGTAGCGACGAGGGGACGGGCACCGGTTAGGTGCTGGCGTGCTTGCGCGTCTGAGGGGATAAAACAAGCTCTTTATAATTGCCCTTGCAATCTAAAAAGAACCGCCTGACCTACCGGTCAAGCGGTTTTCCTTTTTATACGCTTATACGGGTATATACTCCACTGTGTCCACCGGCACACCGTCCCGGTAATACACCCGGGGCACCCGGCGGGCAATGCGGCAGGGCAGCTCATAATTGAAGCTGTGCGCCAGACCGGACACCTCCTCCATACTGAGGGTTTCGTTACCGTCCGTTCCCACCAAGGTTACCGGCGTACCTACTTGCACACCGGGTATCTCCGTCACGTCCACCATAAACTGATCCATACACACCCGACCGAGAATCGGTGCGCGCTTGCCGCCAATGAGCACCTGGCCCATGCTGGATAAGCAGCGGGGATAACCGTCTGCATAGCCAACCGGAATGGTAGCGACTCGGCGGGGAGATGAGGTGGTGTAGGTACCGCCGTAGCTGATCTCCCGCCCCGGCTCCAAGGTCTTTACATGGCTGACCCGAGCCACCCAGCGCAGCACAGGCTGCAAGGGCAACAGGGATTTGTCCACCTCTTCCGAGGGATACAGACCGTACAGAATAATCCCTGCCCGCACCATATTAAAGCTGCCGCCCAGGCGCATAATCCCGGCGGAATTGTTCAGGTGTTTAATCGGAATTTCCACCCCACGCTGCTCCAGCAAATCGCAAAACTGCAAGTACCGCTGCCGCTGGGCCTCCGCCTTGACAAAGCTGGTTTCGTCCGCCGTGGCAAAGTGGCTGAAAAGCCCCTCCGGGTAAATCCCCGGCAAATCGCAAATGGCCTTGCAAATATCCGCGCTCTCTTCATTCACCTGGAAGCCGATACGGCTCATACCCGTGTCCAGTGCAAAGTGAAAAGGCACCTGCTTACCCTGGCGCACCGCCTCCGCCGACAGTGCCTTGGCTGCCTCCATGGAGAAGATCGGCAGTCGCACATTTTGTTCTACCGCCCGAGGAAAATCGTCCGGAAATACCGGTCCCAGTACCAAAATGGGCAGGGTTACACCTGCTCGGCGCAGTTCCAATGCTTCTTCAATACAAGCCACACCGTAAAAATCAAAGTTTTCTTCATACCGGCGGCCGATATATGCCGCACCGTGACCGTAAGCGTCCGCTTTGATCACACCCAGCAGCTTCGTATCCGACCCAATCTTTTGCCGAATGGCGGCAATATTCGCCTCCAAAGCATTTAAGTTAATTTGCGCTTGGGTTCTCTCATACATCTGCAATCACCTCCGCCAAAGGCGCAACGCAATGCCATTCTCTACAAAAGCGCTGCGCAGCGCCTGCACAAATTCCAGTGCACGGGCACCGTCGCCGTGAACGCACACCGAGTGCGCCACCACCGGAATATCCTCACCGGTATAAGCCGTCACTTTCTGTTCTTTAACCATACGCACCACCCGGTCAATAGCCGTGGCGGTGTCTGTAATCATAGCGCCGGGCTTGCGCCGATCCCGCAGGCTGCCGTCCGCCTCATAGGCACGGTCGGCAAACACCTCGCAGCCAAAGGACACGCCCTGCTCTTTCGCTGCCTGTTGCAGGCAGGAGCCTGCCGGTGCCAGCAGCACCAGCGCCGGGTCAAATCCCGCACCGCGCGGGTCACCGCCCGCGCCAGTTCCAAATCCTTGCAAGCCATATTGTACAAAGCACCGTGGGGCTTCACATGCTGCAAGAGAGCGCCATTTGCCCGGCAAAAGCCGGCAAGCGCGCCAATCTGATACAGCACATCCCCATAGGCCTGGTCCGGGGTCACCGCCAGCTGCCGCCGACCGAACCCCACCAAATCCGGGAACCCGGGGTGGCGCCCACCGCCACACCCTGCGCCCGACAGGCTGCCACCGTGGCCCCCATCACAGAGGGGTCGCCGGCATGGAAACCGCAAGCCACATTGGCAGAGGACACCAGCGCCAGTACCCGATCATCCGACCCGATGGTGTAGGCGCCAAAACTCTCGCCCAAATCCGAATTCAAATCCACTTTATACATAAATCAAGCTCCAAAAAATCAATATTTCAGCATAGTATTGGGCACATCGGTAATGAGCATGTGCCCCGGTGCGTGGGTAATGGCAAAGGGTACCTTGGCCGCCATCACCGCTGCCTGGGGAGTTACCCCACAAGGCCAAAACACCGGCACCTCGCCCGGTCGAATGGTCACGCTGTCGCCGTAATCCGGGCATTGCACATCGGCAATTCCGATGGCTGCCGGGTCGCCGATCTGTACCGGCGCGCCGTGCACGCGGGGCATGGCAGAGGTGACCTGTACGCTGCGCACCACCAAATCATGCGGAATGGGACGCATAGACACCACCATATTGCCGTGAAATACGCCTGCAGGCTCCAGGGCCAAATTGGTATTGAACATGGGCACATTGCGCCCTTCTTCAATATGCCGCACCGGCACCCCCGTCTGCAAAAGTTCACTCTCAAAGCTAAAGGAACAGCCGATAAGAAAGTACACCAAATCGTCCTGCCAATAGGCGGAAATATCCGTTACTTCTTCCACCAGCTCCCCTGCCCGCCAAATGCGGTACTTGGGAAAGGCGGTACACACATCGTCACCGCGGGCCATGGCGCCCATTTGGCGGCAGCCCGCTTCGCCCACCTCTAAAATGGGACAAGGTCGGGGATTGCGCATACAAAAAAGCAAAAAGTCAAAGGCCTGTGCCTTCGGCAAAATGCAAAGGTTGGCCTGGGCGTATCCGGCGCACATGCCGGAGGTCTGGCCCTGTAGCTTGCCTGCGCTGATCAGCGCCCGCACATCCCGGGGCGCCCAATCGCTGTAATCCATTCTATATCCTCCTGTGCCGAAAGGCAATATTTTTTACCAGAAAAGCAAATTGTCCAGCCATTTTTCCTGCTGCCGGGCGATCTTCTCCGCCCCTTGCACCGTAATGGGCACAAAACGCACCGCATCCCCCGGCCGTGCCTGCGCCAACAGCGACACATCGCAGCCAATCACCGTGGCGATCTTGGCATAGCCACCCACCGTTTGATGATCGCTCATCAGTACAATGGGCTGACCGCTGCCGGGCACCTGCACACTGCCCCGTACAATCCCGTCAGAGCAAATATCCACTCCACCGTCTGCCGTCAGCGACGGACCCTCTAGCCGCAGACCCATACGGTCGCTCTTTGGGGTAACAGTATAGGGCTTGCTGTAAAAATCCTTCCGTGCAGCCGAGTCAAATCGGGCCGCCTGTGGGCCGTCAATACACCGCAGCGTAAACGGCGGCGCAAAGGTCACCGGCGGAATATGCCAAGCGTCGGATCACCGATGGGCAAACAAAAATCACCGGTAGTCAGCACATCGCCTGCTTGCAGGGCGCGACCGTCCAGTCCACCCATTTGAATTTTCAGATCCGTGGAGCGGCTGCCCAGCACCACCGGCACATCCATGCCGCCGGACAGTGCTAAATAGCACCGCAAACCGGTGCGGGCAGCGCCCAGTTGCAGACGATCACCGCTGCGCACCCCATAGGCACGGTAATTTTCAATGGGTTTTCCATTTAATGTGGGGGCAAAATCGCCCCCTGCCAGAGCAAAATATCCCTCTCCGACAAACCGGGCCGAAATACCGGTAAGCGTCATTTCCAGTACCGCACAGCCCCGGCAGTTACCCACCAGTCGATTGGCAATCTGCATAGAAGTTAAGTCCATCGCCCCGCAGGTGCAAAAGCCCAGGTGTGCTACCCCGGTGCGCCCCAGATCCTGCACAGTGGTCAAAGCACCGGGGGCGTCGATCATCAGTCGCATACCGGCACCTCCTCCACTTGTACCGTATAAGTGCCCGCTGCCACTGCCCGAGCGATTTCTTCATACTCGGCAGGCGAGATGGGCACAAAATGCACCAAATCCCCTGCCCGGTACAGGATCGGCTCCTGCCGCTGCCGGTCAAATACAGACACCGGTGTGCGCCCCAGCAGCTGCCAGCCGCCGGGAGAAGCCAGCGGGTACACCCCGGTCTGGGCACCGCCGATTCCCACACTGCCCGCAGGAATACAGGTGCGTGGGCTGTCCAGCCGCGGCGTATGCAGCCGAGGGTCCAGCCCCCCTAAATAGGCAAAGCCGGGCAAAAAGCCCAGCATATAAATCAAATAATCCGGAGCACTGTGCAGCTCAATCACTTCCTGCGCAGACAGACCGCTGTGGCGGCAAACAAAATCCAAATCCGGCCCATAGTCGCCGCCGTAACACACCGGCAGCCGAAACACCCGCCGCCGATCCTGCCCGGCCACAGACAGACTGTCCAGCAGTCGCCGCAGTTGCCGCTGCAACGCCTTTGCAGAAATCACCGTGCAGTCATAGCACACGGTCAGATCCGCATAGGCGGGGATCAAGTCTGTAATCCCACGCAGCCCGGCGCTGTCAATGGCTCCTTGCAGGGCGGTGACCCGGCGATTGATTGCCGGGTCGATTCCGTCCCCCAAGTGCACGGTAAGGGCGCCCTCGCCGCACTGTAAAAAGGAATAGTCCATCGGTTATTCTCCGTAATAGCCGTCAAAATAGCCCTTGGCAATGGTGTCTGCAAACCAGCCACTGGTCTTTTGCACCACCTTAGGCGGGTAGCTGATCAGCTCTTTCATTAACTTCACCAACGGCAGGTTGATGCTGCGGCCAAAGCCGTCTATGCTGGGAATATTGCGCCCATACATATCCAGAAGCCCGGCTCGCGCCGCCTCCTCCATGGCCCGCTGCTGCACCTCCTCAGACTGGAACAGATCCGCATTGCCCAGCAAATACGCCGTAGCTGCCATCATGCATTGCAGCCCCAGTCAGAGCAAGTAGCAGTAATCAGGTTATCCGCTGTGCTTTCCACCAAAATGCCGCCGCCACAGGAGCATTCGCACTCACCGTCGTCTGCATGGGGCACATATTTGCGGATATGTCGCCGATGGCCGCCATACCGATCTCGTTGCCCAAATCACCGATGGAAAGATTGTAAATGCCCCGCGCCTTGCAAGCGTTAAAGAGCACATCGCTCTTGGCCTCCAGCTCCGTTAAGCATTTGCCCACCGCATTATGGTACGCACCCTTGGCATTGCGCCCGGGTGCCTCATTGGTGATCACCGCCGCCGGAACGCCTTTTGCCAGCAGCGCCTCTGCCTGGGCAGGCGCCTCTCGGTCGTCCTTGGTAAAGGGCACGGCGCACATAGAGAACGGGTATTCCCGCGCCTCTTCTACCGTGTCATATAAATGGAAGCCAAGTACCATGGCCAACCGCCGCACCGCCTCCATACATTCCTCCGGCACCACCAGTACCGGCGTGCAGTCAAAGGCTTTAATCAGGAAGCGCGCCAGCATCATAGAAGACACCATGCCGTCCGTCTCCGGCTGCTTCCAGGGCAACAGTACAAAGCCGGTGATGATATACACCAAATCGCCCGAGTGGATATGCGCCACCAGACCCTTGGCCGCATGCACAGACAGCGGCTCTCCGGCATAGTCCCTAGCCGCCCGGTACAGAATACGGCACACACCGTACCCTCGCGGATCCAGGGTCATTAAGCTGTCCAAATTCTCACCGATATTATACAGTGTCAGTTCTTCATTGGTCATTGCAGTCGTCCCCTCTCGTCCGATTTAGCGGGCCGTTGCGTCCATAAAGTCCGCTACCAGAGCGTCCTGCAAATCTTTCAGCATCTGCGGCGCTTTACCGCCCACCGGTTGGCCGTCAATACTCTCTGCTGCCAGGCAGAAGGAGCCGGAGGAGGACACGATGACCTCATCCGCCGCCATCATCTCTGCCACGGTAAAGGGCGTTTCATCTACTGCATAGCCCAGCTTCTTGCACATTTTGATCAAATGGGCACGCGCAATACCCGGCAGAATATAATGATCGGTGGGATGGGTCTTAAACACGCCGTCCTGAATAATAGACACATTGGAGTGCGCGCACTCGGTGACAATATCGCCTCGATGGAACACGGACTCATCGCACCCGGCCACCGCCGTGCGCTGGGCTGCCATACAAGAGGGCAGCAGATTCAAAGTCTTAATATTGCAGTGAAGGAAGCGCGTATCCTCCGTGGTAATCAAATTGATTTTTTTATAGGTATCCTGTACAGAACAGGGGGTCAGCACAATCCACAAATTGGCCGGTACTTTGTCCGGATCCGGATACGCGTGGTTGCGCATCGCGGTGCCACGGGTCACCTGCCAATAGACGAACTGCTCGCCGCAGTCCACCTTTTCCACCATCTCCGTAAGCAGGGCACCCATCTCCGCCTTGGTCTGCGTCAGGCGAATACCCAAAAGCGCCGCACTGTTATAGAAACGATCCAAATGCTCATCCAGCGCATAAATCACATGATTGCGACTGTAAGTGGCATCATAGCAACCGTCGCCGAAAAAGCACACACGGTCCAGCATGGGCACCTGCATTTCCTCCAGCGGGCCAAACTTGCCGTTGTAGTAACCTAAATTCTCCATATCGCATATCCTCCAAAAAAAGACAATAGGGCACCAAAGCCGAAAAAGCTCCGTTGCCCTTATCCAATACTATATCACTTTCCGGCGCAAAAGTAAAGACGCCCGGAAGATAATCAGCACACGGCGTTTATCCAACTATCGTCCGACACCGAATTACCCCCGTTGCCGACCAGGATCGCGCCCCTTTTGCAAAAGCCGCATACAGTATATCAGCATTTGTACGCAAAATTTGTCAAACCCTGCGGTAAACCGTCATACCCGGCAGATTTGTATAAAAAATCCACAAATTTCCAATTTTTTCTCAATTTGGTTGACATTACAAGTCGAATTCTCTATTATTAGAGCTGAAACAGCAGAAAAAAATAAGTGCCTACAAAGCCTGCTGCTTTGAAAAAAGAAAAAAGGACGGAAAAATCATGCTTATTGAAGAACTCGCTCAGGAATATCGAACACAATATAATGTTTTGTGCGCCAAAATGGACGGGCTGCGCCCACTGCTTTCCGTCTATGGCGGAGAGGATCTGTACCGCCTGCGCAGAAAGCTGCGCACCTACTACGAAATGGCCTGCGAATGCCGCCACATTGCTACCATACTGGAAAGCTACTACGATGAGGAGGACGGCGTATGACAGATATGATTGAAAACTGCTGCTTTGCCTCCCCGTCCCAAACGGAGCCGGACACCCAAACCATCACCCGCCGTGCCTTACTGGCCGTGTTGCCCATGGTGCTGGAACAGGAGCTGAGCCCACGGCAGCGCACCTGCCTGCGTGCCTTTTATGTAGACGGCAAAAGCCAAACGGAAATTGCCCGGAGGCTGGGTCTGTCTCAAGCTACGGTCAGCTACCATATCCATGCAGCAAAGGCGGCAGCCAACCGGCTGCTGCACTACTGCCAAATTGCCGTGGCCAAGGCCAATGACTGCTGGCTGGAAGCAGAGAACAACGGACTCTGATCCCTCTATCTGCACAGACGATACAGCAGCGGCAAGTCTGTGACGCCCGGGGCGTTACCGCCGCCAACACCTGAAAAGCGCACCTGCACACGGTGCGCCGCAAAAAAGAACAGCGCACCTCAGTTCATCCTATGAGGTGCGCTATATTTTGTGTATATTTTTATGTATACATCAGAATGGCGATTAGGAAAAAGACGGCATAGAGCACCACCTGATGACCCATATAGACCCACAGGCTGTTGCGCCCCAGCCAACACAGCACCCGGCTGTGGCGGCGGTAAAAAGGTGCCGGCAGACGGCCGTCCCGCACATAGTCCCGGCAAAGGCCCCCAACAGAAATAAAAAGAACCAAGGGATCAAAGCAAAATAGTCGGCAGACGGAAGCTACTGTTAAAAAAGCCCAAGGGCATCAGCCAGTTGGTACGAAACAGTGCCGCAGGCAAATGCACCAAGCCAAAGACCATGGTATGCTCCGGCTCACTGATCCCATAAGTCAAAAAGAACAGCAAACCGCAAACAAGCATGCCCAAACGTGGCGAAATCTTCTTCATCACCGGCAGCAGCAGACCGGTGAGGATCATGCAGCAGCCAGGCAGGAAAGAATACCGAAGTAGATCTTCGCACCGGTCATGCCCATTAAGGGCAGCACCCAAACGGTAACCCCGGTGATCACCAAACCGCAGCCCAGCACCACTGCGCCTCGGCGTACCGGATTGCGGGACAGGCGGGAGCAAATGCCGGATATCAGAATAAACAGCCCCCAAAAGATAGGCTGCACGGTACACAGAGCGTCAAACACTCGGTAGCCCCAGGACAGCTGCAACACATCGCCCACATCCAAAAAGGCATGGTGCACCACCATACAGAGAATGGCAAAGCCCCGCAGCTCGTCCAGCAAATAAATGCGGGGACGGGCAGATTTGGGCTGTTTTTGGCGTTTTTGTCTCACCGGAGCACCTCCTATACCAAGGCTTTGGGTTATTTTACCACAAAAGCGGCGGTTTGTACACGCAATTTTTGACACACCGTGGCAAAGAATTGCGCTTTATAATTGTATATGAAATGGAAGTGTGCTATAATACGGTGAAGTTATAAAAAATACAGAAAACGGCGATCCGCCGAGAGGAGCATGTATATGAAAACCGCTGTGGGCGAAGTGCAGGGCGAGGCCCTGACCCTTGTAAACACCACCAACACTGCCATTGCCGCCGAGTCCGGCTCGCTGCCGGTACTGGGCACCCCCTTTATGCTGGCCCTGATGGAAAAGGCCACCTGCGAGGCGGTGGCAGACCTGCTGGAGGACGATGAGACCACCGTGGGCACGGCCATGAACATTACCCACATCAAGGCCAGTGCCATCGGCGAAGTAATCACCGCCAAGGCTATACTGACAGAGGTGGACGGGCGCAAGCTCACCTTCCATGTAACCGCCCGCAATGACAAAAATGAGCTGGTGGGCAGTGGCACCGTAGAGCGCTTTGTGGTACTGGCGGAAAAATTCTTAAGAAAGGTCGAGGGAAAATGAGATTTTCTGCGGTAATCTTTGACTTTGACGGTACGCTGTGCGACACCGGCCCGGGCATTATGAACAGCGCCGCCTATGCGCTGGAGGCCTACGGCTTTGAAGTGCCCCGGGAACCGGCGCCCTGCGCTGCTTTATCGGGCCGCCACTGCTGGTGACCTTTCAGGAGCAATTCGGCGCAGATGCGGCCACAGCCCAGGCGCTGGTACAAAAATACAGAGAGCGCTACAACGGTGCCATTCTCAATGAGAGCATGCTTTACCGGGGTATTGTGACCTTGCTGGAGAACTTAAAAGCGGCAGGCATACGCATTGGCATCGCCTCCTCCAAGCCCAAGCGCTACATTGACCAGCTGCTGACACACTTTACCATTGACAAATTCTTTGACGCAGTGTGCGGCGTGGATTTTAACACCGACTGCGAAAGCAAGGCCAGCATTATCGCCCGCTGCCTGCAAGAGCTGGGGGCCGCCCCGGAAAAGGCACTGATGGTAGGCGACAAAAGCTACGACATCAACGGCGGCAAGGCCAACGGCTTAAAGACCGTGGGCGTAAACTGGGGCTACGGCAGCAAATTTGAATTTATTGAAGCCGGCGCCGATTTTCAAGCGGAGAAGCCCATGGACATTGAAGCCATTGCGCTGGGCTTTTTTGAACAAACGGAGGAATACGGCGGCATTTATAACGGCCGCATTCTCACCCTTCACTGCGACACGGTGACTATGGTGGACGGCGCGGAGGAAAAGCGGGAGGTTATCGACCACCCGGGCGGCGTGGCCGTAGCCGGACTGACAGAAAACAAAGAACTGCTGCTGGTGCGCCAATTCCGCTATCCTTACAAAGAGATTTTGCTGGAGATCCCCGCCGGCAAGCTGGAAAAGGGTGAGGATCCCTTTGAAGCAGGCAAGCGGGAGTTCAACGAGGAATGCGGCGCTACGGCAGACAGCTACTTTTCCCTGGGTGAGGTGTACCCCTCCCCCGGTTACTGCGGCGAGATCATTCACCTGTACGGCGCTGCCGGGCTGCACTTTGGCAGCAGCATTTAGATGAGGGCGAGTACCTGGATGTGGTGCGCATGCCTCTGGACGAAGCAGTGCGCCGGGTAATGACCGGTGAGATCAAAGACGCCAAAACCGCCATCGCCATTCTGAAATTAAAGGAACGAATCAATCCATGATCTATTTAGACAACGCAGCCACCACCCGACCCTGTCCGGCCTGTGTGGCGGCCGTGAGCAGCATGCTCACTGACCACTTTGCCAATCCCTCCAGCCTGCACGGTCCGGGGATTGACGCCATGAAAGAGATCATCGCCGCCCGCAGCGCATTGGCAGACGCTCTGGGGGTGGAGCGAGACACGCTGACTTTCACCTCCGGCGGCACAGAGGCCAACAACCTGGCTCTGTTCGGTGCAGCCTATGCCAACCGGCGGCGGGGCAAGCGCATTGTGACCACCGCCATAGAGCACGAGAGCATTATACAAACTGCCGACCAGTTGGAGGCAGAGGGCTTTGAGGTCATTCGCCTGCAACCGGACAAAACCGGCAATATTACAAAACAGCAGATTGAAAGCGCCATCACCCCGGACACCATATTAGTCTCCGTCATGCGCATCAACAACGAAGTGGGCAGCATTCTGCCGGTGGAGTGCATTCGCCGGGCGGTACAAAAGGCCGGCGCACCGGCGCTGATCCATACCGACTGTGTGCAGACCTTTGGCAAGGTGCCCCTGCGGCCGGACAAGCTGGGGGTAGACCTGATGACCGTCACCGCCCACAAGATCCACGGTCCAAAAGGGGTAGGCGCTCTGTATGTGCGCAAGGGCGTGCGTATTCTGCCCCGCACCTTTGGCGGCGAGCAGGAGAAAAAATTGCGTCCGGGTACGGAGGCAGCGCCCCTGATCGCCGGGTTTGGCGCTGCGGTATCGGCACTGACGGATCTGCGTGCGCAGAACGCCGCCGTCAAAGAACTGAACGCTTATACGAAGGAACGGCTGGCGGAGATCCCCGGTCTGACCTTTAACAGCGGCGACCAGGCCTCGCCCTATATCATCAATATTTGCGTGCCCACCTTTATGCGTAGCCAGACCATTATTCAGGAGCTGTCCGCCAACTACGGCATTTGCGTCAGCAGCGGCTCCGCCTGCGCCAAGGGCAAGCGCTCCCATGTGCTCACCGCCATGGGGCTGCCGGAGCAGGTAATTGACAAATCCATTCGTCTGAGCTTTAGCGGCCAAAGCACGCAGAGAGAAGCAGACGCCTTTGTAGACGCGCTGCGCGACCTGGTAAAAAAACACCCAAAGGAGTAACCTATGCGAGAGATCGTACTGATTAAAAACGGCGAGTTAGCACTAAAGGGACTGAACCGCAGTTCCTTTGAAGATGTGCTCATTAAGAATATGCGTCGCCACCTGGCGCCCCTGGGCACCTTCCAGTTTACCAAGAGTCAAAGCACCATTATGGTGGAGCCGGAGGACCCGGACACGGACCTGGACGACACGGTAGACGCGCTCACCCGCGTGTTCGGCATTGCCGCCCTGTCCCGGGCCGCCGTGTGTGAAAAAGATATAGAGGACATTGCAGCCACGGCACTGGAATACCTAAAGGAGCCGCTGGAGGACGCCAAAACCTTTAAGGTAGAGGCCAAGCGCAGCGACAAAAAATTTCCCATGAAATCGCCGGAGATCTGCCGAGAGATGGGCGGTCGTATTCTGCGCCGCTTTCATCATCTCAAGGTAGATGTGCATAACCCGGACATTACTGTTACCGTAGAAGTACGGGACCGCTACGCCTTTGTGCGGGGCAACAACCTGCACGGCGCAGGAGGTATGCCCACCGGCACCGGCGGCCGCGCGGCGGTGCTCATCAGCGGCGGTATTGACTCTCCGGTGGCCTCTTATATGATGGCCAAGCGGGGAATCGAATTGGTAGCCGTGCACTTTGCCTCGCCCCCGTACACCAGCGAGCTGGCAGAAATGAAAGTGATGGAGCTGCTGAAGAAAGTAGCCCGGTACAGCGGCTGGATCACCACCTTTGTGGTGCCGTTTACGGAAATCCAGGAGCAGATTCGGGACAAGTGCCCGGAGGAATACTTTACCATTATCATGCGCCGCGTGATGATGATGATCAGCGCCCGCATTGCAAAGAGTCAAAACTGCCACGCCTAATTACCGGCGAATCCGTAGCAGGTAGCCAGCCAGACCATGTACGCCCTGGCGTGCACAGACTGCGCAGCAGATATGCCGGTGTTCCGTCCCTGTATCGGTATGGACAAGGACGAGATCATCGCCATCTCCCGCAAGATCGACACCTTTGAGACCTCTATTGAGCCCTACGAGGACTGCTGCACCGTCTTTACCCCCAAGCACCCGAAAACCAAGCCCCGGCTGGATGATGTGCTGAAAGCCGAAGCAAATATGGAGAATTTGGACGAAATGATGGACCGGGCCGTGGCCGGCGTAAAGAAAGTTGTGATCAAATAATGGAGCCGCGCAAGGATCCCAATGAGGAGATTGACCGCATTTTAGCCGACTTTCAGCAAAGCCGCACCCAGCGGCAAGCAGAGACGCCGGCAGAGCCGCCTGTTCCGGCAAAAGAAAGGAAAGCGCCGTCAAATAAAGAAAAGCCCTCCAAAAAAGCAAAGCCGCCAAAAAAGGAAAAAGCATCCCGCCGCCCGCTGGACAAAAAGCAAAAGCGGGGGCTGTGGATCGCCTTGGTGTGTCTGGCAGTGGCTGTGGCGCTGGCCTTTGCTCTTCCCGCCATACAAAGCAGCCGCCAAAACGCTACTTAAAGCCTACGAGACCAAGTACGGCATTCACTATCCGGCAGGTATGCTGGAGCAATATTGCGACGCCTACGGCAAGGATCGGCAGATTGCCGGTTTTCTGACCTACGGCAGCAGCGGCGAGATCACCGTGTCCAAGACCAAAAACGAGAGCCAGCCATATCTGGATAGCAACAGCGACTTTTTGCACTTTGGATTTAACACCGTAATCTATGGCAGCCCGCAGCAGCTGACCGGGCTGGAAGCTGCCTATGGCAGTGCCGCCGCCTGCAACAACAGCGGCACCACCCTCACCTACAATTCTCTGTTTGAGACCGGGCAGTGGCAGGTGGTGGGCGCCCTGTATGTGAACACCAAGGCCAAGGACGACAACGGCTACTGCTTCCCCTACAATGTGACCGGAAACATGACGGCGGACAGCTACAAGCAATTCTACGCCCGACTAACCAACCGTATGATCTATACCAGCAACCGTACCTTAAATCGGGCGGATCACCTGCTGATCATTGCCACGGACAGTGCGCTGCACCCGGGGTGGAAATTTGTGTTGGTGGCCGCTAAGGACGGCGAAGTGCGGGATGTGCGGGATGTGCAAACGCCACAGTACCCGCAGGCGTACTTTGACGAGAAAGGGAAAAAGAACCCTTATGCGCCCTTTAACAAATGGTATCCGGAGATCTATGTGAGCAACGGCAAGCAAACCTCCCGCCAAAACAAAAAAGACTACCAAACAAAATAAAAAATGCCCCGACGGAATTTGCGTTTCGTCGGGGCTTTTTTCGGTTTCTGTTTTAGATTTTCACATCAGCATAGATGGGATAGTGGTCAGACATGGCGTCCATCGCCCCATCGGAGAGAATCCCGTAGCATCGCACCTTGGCGGTGCCGGTCAAAAAATGTGGTCGTAGGTAGGGGCAGAGGCTTTTTTGTTGTTGCCGCTTTTGGTCTTGGCGGCCAAGGCTTTGGTGTCCTGCATCTTTTTTGCCAGGCGGCTGTAAATCTCCGGCGCATCATACACCGGGTCGTACCCGCCGCCGTCCATGGCGTTAAAGTCTCCGCAGGCAAACACCGGACACTTATACTGTGCCGCCAAGGATTTGGCAAGTGCCGCGGCCTGGTCTGCCTGGCTCTCCATCACCGCCCGCTCCGCCTTTTCCTCTCCGCTGCGGATCAGGTCCAGGTGGGTGGAAGATACAATATATTTTTCGCCGGACCGATTGTTTCGAAACAGTCCCCACACAATGCGGCGCAAGCGCGCATCATCCCCCGGTCATAGGCCACATCGCCTTGCTCCAGCAGGGTTACCCGATCGCTGTCATACAGCAGACCGGTCATGCGTACCAGCGCACCGGTACGCACCGGGTACAGCAGCTTGTAACTGCCCCGGTTCTGCATCAAACAACAGTACCACTGGTCGCTCATCTCCTGCACTGCCACCACATCCGGCCGGTAGGTGTCCAGCACCTGTAAAAACATTTTGGCCCGCTTGTGTGCGTCCGTGCCGCCCCAGCTCTCATAATGCACCAGCAAATTGGCACTCATAATGCGGGCGGATGTATCCTTGGCACGCTTGGCGTTCGCCTTGCCGATGCTCTCCTGGAACTCCTCGCTAACCATATAATCCGACAGATCACCTCGGCTGCGAATCACCGCCGGCACGGCAATAGCCGTACTCACTGCTGCCACCAGAACCAGCGACAGCAGGGCGCAAAAAAAGCGCCGCAAAAATTTTCTCATAATCTTCCTCCGCAGTATGTTCTCCCTACCTATTATACACAAGCCGGCGTTCCATTTCCACCCTACGGCAAAAATAAAAAAGTATTGACTATTTTACTTAGGCGTTGTATATTTGTTATACTTATTATAGAAAGAAAAAACGGCGAGAATCGCCAAGTGGAGAATAACGATGATGGAAGAAACAAAAAAGAGCAAGTCCCTGCGCCTGCTGACGGTGCTGCTGTCTGTGGCGGCCGTAGCTGCCATGTTGTGGTGCGCGCCGTACTTTAAGGACGATTGGGCCTGGGGCAGCCAGGTAGGACTGGAACGACTGCAAAGCCACTTCACAGGTTACAACGGCCGGTATCTGGGCAATCTGCTGGTCATGGTCCTCACCCGCTCCCTGCCGGTGAAAATCATTTTGATGACCGCCGGGGTTCTGGCGCTGCCGTTGCTGGTCAGCCGCTTGGCCAACAAAAAGCTGTTTTTATTGTTCCCTCTGAGCCTACTGGGTGTAGCTGTGATGCCCGCCGATCTGTTCCGCCAAACGGTGGTGTGGGCCAGCGGTTTTTCAAACTATATGCCGCCGGTGCTGCTCACCCTGTGCTATCTGCTGCTGGTATGGGATCTGTGGGGCGACACGGCACCGGTACAGAGCAAATGGTCGCCGCCCTGTGCCCTGCTCATCGGCGGGTGCGGTGCGCTGTTTATGGAGCATGTTACCCTATACAACCTGGCGCTGGCAGTAGCGGTGCTGATCTTTTCCAAGGTCAAGCACCACAAGACCTATGCCACCCACTGGTGCTTCCTGACCGGCGCTGTAATCGGAGCCGGAATTATGTTTACCAACAGCGCCTATGGCTTTATTTCTTCCGGTAAAGACCAATTCAGCTACCGCTCCGTGGCGGTAGGCGGCACCGTGCAGCGGTATTTTGACACCATCGGCGGCAATATCATTCGTATTTCCAACTACCTGACCGAGTGCAACGCCTGATGAATGTGCTACTGGCTGCGCTGTTTTGCATTGTGCTGCACCGCCTGTTTAAGAAGGGCAGCGTCACCAAGGGGCGCCGGGTGTGGCTCATCGTCAGTGCAGGAATATTGGTAGCCTATGCTGCTTATAGCTGCGTGCTTACCGTATGGGCCAAGATCGCAGGCACCAATGTCGCCCGGGATGCCATCGACTGCGTGGCGCTTTACCTTTACGCTGTTGTTTTCCATTGCACTACTGCTTTGCATTCTCTTAGGCATCCAAAGCCGACGCCGCAAGGGACAGATGCTCTTTGCCCTGGCCAGCGTGTATGTGTTCTGCACGCCTCTGTTTATCGTAACCCCCCTGACCGCTCGCTGCTTTCTCCCCTGCTATGCCATGTTTATGCTGCTGGCAGCGCTGCTGTTTGACCTGATCTATCGAGATACTGCTGACAAGACAAGGGCCACCCGCACCGCAGGCGCCGTATTTGCCGCCTGTCTGATTGCGCTGGGCGTGTTCTATGCCACCGTCTTTGTGCAGATTAAGGACTATTCCGTCGGTCGAGAGGCCTATGTGCAGGCACAGATTGACCGGGGCGAAAAAAAAGATTTACCTGCCCATGTACCCGGCCTATACCGGCGATTATATTCGAGGCAGCACCCCCAAGGACGGCTCTGTTTGGAGGAGCGGTACAAAATGTTCTACCACATTGACCCGGACATTGACCTGGTCACCGTCGGCCCCAACAGTCCCCAGGCCAAAGCAGTCCTGGCACAAGATAAATAAGCCTCATTTGTCGGGTTTGATACCCACATTGAGTCACCGAATCCATAGAAAAAAACGCATCCTGTAAATAGGATGCGTTTTTGTTTTGCTATTTGCATGCAGTGCAGAAGTTACACATTGATCTCCACATCTACGCCCAGCAGGTCTTTTTCCTTAGCCAGAATGGGACTCACCACTTCGTTTAAGAAGTCGGCGGTCTGCTCCGGAGCACGGCCCACAAAGTTCTCCGGCTTCAGAATTGCCAAAATTTCCTCCTTGGTGGTCATAAAGGCCGGATCCGCAGCAATGCGATCCACCAGATCGTTCTTGCCGCCCTCAACCTTCACCACCGCACCGGCGGCCATGGAGTGCTGGCGAATTTTCTCGTGCAGCTCCTGACGGTCTCCGCCCTTCTTCACCGCGTCCATCATAATGTTCTCGGTAGCCATAAAGGGCAGTTCGCTCATCAGACGGGCATGGATCACCTTGGGATACACCACCAACCCGGAGGTCACATTGATATACAGGTCCAAAATTCCGTCCGTAGCCAGGAATGCCTCGGCCACGCTAACCCGCTTGTTGGCGGAGTCATCCAATGTGCGCTCAAACCACTGGGCAGAGGCTGTCCATGCCGGGTTCAAGGCGTCGATCATCACATAGCGGGACAGAGAAGCGATCCGCTCACTGCGCATAGGATTGCGCTTATAAGCCATGGCGGAGGAACCGATCTGATTCTTTTCAAAGGGCTCCTCAATCTCTTTCAGATTTTGCAGCAGCCGCAGGTCGTTGGAAAACTTGCAGCAGCTCTGAGCGATCAGCCCCAGGCAGTTGCACACAATGGTGTCCAGCTTGCGGGCATAGGTTTGGCCGCTGACCGGGAAGCAGGCTTGAAGCCCATCTTCTCTGCGATCTTACGATCCAGTGCCTTGCACTTCTCATGGTCGCCGTCAAACAGCTCCAGGAAACTGGCCTGGGTGCCGGTGGTGCCCTTAGAGCCCAGCAGCATCAAGGTGTCCAGCACATGGCACACTTCTTCATAATCCATGACCAGATCCATCAGCCACAAAGTGGCACGCTTGCCCACGGTGGTGGGCTGGGCAGGCTGAAAGTGGGTAAAGCCCAGACAGGGCATATCCTTATACTGGTCGGCAAACTTGGCCACACTGGCAATGGCGTTCACCAGCTTTTTCTTGATCAGCAGCAAGGCCTCCCGCATGGTGATCACATCTGTATTATCGCCCACATAGCAAGAGGTGGCACCCAGGTGGATAATGGGCTTAGCCGTGGGGCACTGCACCCCATAGGCGTATACATGGCTCATTACATCGTGGCGCACCTGCTTCTCCCGCTCCCGAGCCACATCGTAGTTGATGTCCTCAGCGTGGGCTTTCAACTCGTCGATCTGCGCCTGGGTCACATTCAGCCCCAGCTCATGCTCCGCTTCTGCCAGAGCGATCCACAGCTTCCGCCAGGTTTTAAACTTAAAATCCGGGGAGTAGATATACTGCATTTCCTTGCTGGCATAGCGAGCGTTAAAGGGAGAATTATAAGTATCTGTCTGCATTAGTCCAGCCCTACTCTCTTCATCATCTCTTTGTATGCGTCCTCAACGCCGCCCAGGTCCCGACGGAAGCGGTCCTTGTCCAGCTTCTCATGGGTCTTAATGTCCCAAAAACGGCAGGTGTCCGGGCTAATCTCGTCTGCCAGCACGATCTGGCCGTCTGCGGTCTTGCCGAACTCCAGCTTAAAGTCAATCAGCTCCACGCCGATGGAGGCAAAGTATTCTTTCAGCACATCGTTCACCTTAAAGGCCATCGCCTTAATGGTGTCCACATCCGCCTGGGTGGCAAAGCCGCAGCTGACTGCGTGGTAGCCGTTGATCAGCGGATCGCCCAAGTCGTCATCCTTATAAGAGAACTCAATAGACGGCTGGGTAAAGTCCATACCCTCTTCCAGTCCCAGGCGCTTGCAGATAGAACCGGCAGCCCGGTTGCGGATAATCACTTCCAACGGCACAATGGTCACTTTCTTCACAGCGGTCTCCCGATCGGAAAGCTCCTCCACAAAGTGGGTGGGCACGCCGTGCTTCTCTAAAAGCTGCATTAAGTAGTTGGACATTTTGTTGTTCACCACGCCCTTACCTACGATGGTGCCCTTCTTCAGCCGTTAAAGGCGGTGGCATCGTCCTTGTAGTCCACAATCACGATGGTGGGGTCCTCAGTAGCCCATACCTTCTTGGCCTTGCCTTCATAAAGCTGTTCTGTCTTATTCATAACGCATTCTCCTCTGCAAAAAGATTGGTAAATTAAAGGGTGTGTGTTCTTATTTGTTTTGGGCAAAGTAAGCCTTGATCCGCTCCACAGCCTCTACGGTCTTGTCCGCATTGCCAAAGGCAGTGAGCCGGAAAAAGCCTCACCGGAGGGACCGAAGCCGAACCGGGGGTTCCCACCACATGGGTCTTGTCCAGCAGCAGATCAAAGAATTCCCAGCTGGTCATGCCTTCCGGCACCTTCAGCCACACATACGGGGAGTTCACCGCGCGTAGCAAGTAAACCCGGCAGCCTGCATACCCTCAAAGATCACCCGGGCGTTCTTCTGATAATAGGCCAGGGTTTCCTTGATCTCCTTTTGCCCCTGCTCCGTGTAAACCGCTTCGGCCGCCCGCTGGGTAATGTAGCTAACGCCGTTAAACTTGGTGGCCTGGCGGCGTGCCACATGGGGTTCAGGCTTTTGCCCTCAAACACACAGGCCTTAGGCACCACGGTATAACCGCAGCGCACGCCGGTAAAGCCGGCAGTCTTGGAGAAAGAACGCAGCTCAATGGCGCACTTCTCGGCGCCCTCAATCTCATAAATGGAATGGGGCACATCGTCCTCTACAATAAAGGCTTCATAGGCACTGTCAAAGATGATCAAAGCATCATTGGCCAGCGCATAGTCTACCCACTTTTTCAGCTGCGCTTTGGTGGCGCACATACCGGTGGGGTTGTTGGGAAAGCACAGGTAGATCACATCCGGAGTCTCCTTCGGCAGATCGGGCATAAAGCCGTTCTCCTCTGTGCAGGGCATATAGATAAAGTTGCTGTAAAAGCCGTCGGCGTTCTTGTCACCGCTGCGGCCGTCCATGGTGTTGGCGTCCACATACACCGGGTACACCGGGTCACACACAGCGATCTTGTTGTCTACGCTGAACAGGTCGCCGATATTGCCGCAGTCGGACTTGGCGCCGTCGGACAAAAAGATCTCGTCTTTCTCAATATTGACCCCGCGGGCTGCGTAATCGTGCTGCTGAATGGCGTCCAGGATAAATTCATAACCGTGCTCCGGCGGATAGCCGCGGAAAGTGACCTCGTTGGCCATCTCGTCCACCGCCTTGTGCATGGCGTCGATCACACTGGGCACCAGCGGACGGGTCACGTCGCCGATGGACAGACGGATAATATCTGCCTCCGGGTGCGCCTCCTGGTACTCCCGCTGCTTTCTGGCTACCGTTGAAAACAGATAAGAGCTTTCAATCTTAAAAAAGTTTTGGTTGATCTTCATTATTCTAAAAAACCTCCTGTGTTTTATAGATCTATCTTGCCGCTAAAGACGGTGGTGGCCGGGCCGGTCATCATGACGCTGTCCTCGGCCTTACCGCTCCAGTTGATCTGCAAGTCGCCGCCCAGCAGATGAACCGTCACCCGGTGGTCTACATAACCGCCCAGAATCGCCGCCACGGCGGTGGCGCAGGCGCCGGTGCCGCAGGCCAGAGTCTCCCCAGAGCCACGCTCCCACACCCGCATTTCAATGTTCTGCCGGTCCTGTACAAAGGCAAACTCTGTGTTGGTCCGATCCGGGAAGCAGGGATGGTGCTCAAACAGCGGCCCCACCTGCTCCAGCGGGAACTCCCGGGGCGAGTGGTCAATAAACACCACCGCGTGGGGGTTACCCATCGAGACACAAGTCATTTTATACACCTTGTCGTGTACGGTAATAGGTACATCCACCGGCGGTTTGCAGTCCGTCACCACCGGAATGGCCGCCGGATCCAAAATCGGCGCACCCATATCCACACTGGCGCCCACGGCCACGCCGTCCTGCACCTGAATGTCAATGGTCTTAACCGCACCCATGGACGCAATGGTCACGGTGGTCTTGTCCGTCAGCTTGTGGTCGTACACATATTTTGCCACGCAGCGAATCCCGTTGCCGCACATAGCGCCCCGGGAGCCGTCCGCATTGTACATCACCATTTCAAAATCGGCGTTCTGCCCCTTCTCAATGAGAATGATGCCGTCGCCGCCGATGCCAAAGTGCCGGTCGGAAAGCCGCACCGCCAGCTGAGAAGCCAGGTCCCGGTCCATGGGCTGCCGGGTGCAGTCAAAGTAAATATAGTCGTTGCCGCAGCCGTGCATCTTGGTAAATTCCATCAGAAAGCCGTCCTTTCGTTAGCGAAAATCGTTGATGATCTTTTGCGCCAGTTCCGTAATCTTCAGCAGTGCGCATACTCTCCTTTTGGAGAAAACGGTGGGCCTGCAACTCCGTCATATCCTGGGTGTTCATCAACACCAGCTTGGCATTAGAGATCAAATCCTCATCCGCTCCTTACGGCGGGTAAAGCTGCTTTTGCTGGCGGCCAGCACCGCCACCGTTTGCAAAAACTCCTGCCGATCCAAGGGCAGGGTCAGGGTGATCAGGTTGCCCATATATTCTGTTTTGCCGTTCTTCGACAGCGCTACCACATCAAAGTCCGCAGGCAACTGCTCTGCCAAAGTACCGGCACCCATATCCCGCAGCAAAGAGGCACAGATGATCACGCCGGCGTCTTTCTCACCGGCAGCGCCCAACGCGCTGGAACCCAGGGCACAAATATGCGACACCCGGAGCCCCTCGCCAACCAGCAAGGCACGCAGCGCAGTGCCACCTCTTTGTTCGGGTACGCAATAATGATGTCCTTCATCTTCCGCTCCCGTTCCCCCATTAGATAAGAGTTATTATACCATATAAATACGCCTCGGTTCAATACAAAATGTGCACAGTTGCGCTCTGTGGGACAAAAATTTTGTCTATTCTTTACAGTCCTAAAGATTTGTAACAATATACACAAAAAATGCGACAAATTTTACAAATTCTTGTAACAAACTATACGAAAATCCCTTGATTGACCGGTGCCGATGTGGTAAAATGAGGATGACTACAACCGAACTGAAAAGGGAGATGATAGAATGGAACAACTTAAAGAAGAATATCAGCTGCCGGTCTACCTCTTCCACGAGGGCAAAAACTATGAAGCATACCGTTTCTTCGGTGTTCATAAAATAAAAAAAGGCACCTACGCTTTTCGCGTGTGGGCGCCCCACGCCGTGGGTGTGGCTGTGGCCGGTGACTTTAACGATTGGTCCGAAACAGCCAACCCTATGACCCTTATTGCACCGGAGATCTGGGAAGCGGTGGTGGACGGTGTTTCCAAGTATGACTGCTACAAATACGCCATTCAAACGGCGGACGGTCGCCTGCTGATGAAAGCGGACCCATACGCCGTGCACCAAGAGACCCGACCGGGCACCGCCTCCAAGGTCTATGACCTGCCCAGCTACAAGTGGACGGACAGCGATTGGTTTGCCCGGCAAAAAGAAGTCTCTGTGCTGGACAAACCGGTGAATATTTATGAAATTCACTTTGGCTCCTGGAAGCAGCACGAGGACGGCACATTCCTTACCTACCGGGAAATGGCAGACACGCTGGTGCCCTATGTAAAAGATATGGGCTACACCCATATTGAGATGATGCCCATTATGGAGTATCCCTTCGACGGCTCCTGGGGCTATCAGGTTACCGGGTACTTTGCCCCCACCTCACGCTATGGGGTACCGGAGGACTTAATGTACTTTATGGACACCTGCCACAAGGCGGGGATCGGCGTGATCCTGGACTGGGTACCTGCCCACTTTCCCAAGGACGCGCACGGCTGTACGCATTTGATGGGGACTGCACCTACGAGTACAGCGACCTGAAAAAAGGCGAGCACAAGGAATGGGGCACCCGGTCTTTGACTACGGCAAAAATGAAGTGCGTTCTTTTCTCATCAGCTCTGCCATGTACTGGCCGATCTGTTCCACTTTGACGGTATTCGGGTGGACGCAGTGGCCAGTATGCTGTACCTGGATTACGGCAGAGAGCCGGGAGAATGGACTCCCAATAAGGACGGCGGCAACGAGAACTACGAGGCGGTGGACTTCTTCCGCCAGCTGAACAGTGCGGTGCTCACCCGCCACCCGTCCATGATGATGATCGCCGAGGAGTCCACGGCTTGGCCCATGATCACCATGCCCCCGGATGTAGGCGGCCTGGGCTTTAACTTTAAGTGGAATATGGGCTGGATGAACGATATGCTCCGGTATATGAGCCTGGATCCACTGTTCCGCAAGGGCAACCACGACTGCATTACCTTTAGCTTTTTCTACGCTTTTAGCGAAAACTTTGTGCTGCCCATCAGCCACGACGAGGTGGTGCACGGCAAGTGCTCCCTAATCGGCAAAATGCCCGGCGAATACGACGATAAATTCAGCAGTATGCGTCTGTTCTTTGCCTATATGATGGCCCACCCGGGCAAGAAGCTGCTGTTTATGGGCAGCGAATTCGGCCAATTCAAGGAATGGGCGTACAAAGAGGGACTGGACTGGCTGCTGCTGGATTACGAAAAGCACCGCCGGCTGCAAGCCTTCTCTAAGGAACTGAACCACTTTTATACCGCTCACCCGGCGCTGTGGCAGATTGATTACAGCTGGGAGGGATTCCAGTGGATCAGCTCCGACGACAACAGCAACTCGGTGATCGCCTTCCGCCGCATAGATCGAGACGGCAAGGATCTGATCACGGTATTTAACTTCACCCCCAACGATCACGAGGACTACCGCATCGGTGTGCCGGAAAAGGCACTTATAAAGTGGTCATGGACACGGCGCTGAAAAAATACGGCGGCACCAAACCCCGGCTGTGCGGCACCTACAAAACGAAAAAAATACCTATGCACAATATGGAGCAAAGCATCAGCCTGAAACTCAGCGGACTGTCTGCCTTGTATCTTGAAAAAATAAAGTAAGGAGAACCACTATGGCACACAAAACAAATGTTGTTGCAATGCTGCTGGCCGGCGGCCAGGGCAGCAGACTGGGCGTGCTCACCAAAAACATTGCCAAGCCTGCCGTACCCTACGGCGGCAACTACCGCATCATCGACTTTCCGCTATCCAACTGCGTCAACAGCGGTATTTACACCGTTGGCGTACTGACCCAATATCAGCCGCTGGAATTGAACGACTATCTGGGCAACGGTCAGCCCTGGGACCTGGACCGCCAAAACGGCGGCGTACATATTCTCTCCCCTTATGAGGCCATCGGCGGCGCCGAGTGGTATAAGGCACGGCGAACGCATTTACCAAAACATCAATTTTATTGAGAAGTACGACCCGGAATATGTAGTGGTGCTCTCCGGTGACCACATCTACAAGATGAACTACGCCAAGATGATCGACTTCCACAAAAAGCACAATGCGGACTGTACCATCGCTGTGCTGGAGGTGCCGTGGGAGGAGGCCTCCCGTTTTGGTATTCTGGCTACCGACGAGGACGACCGTATTTACGAATTTGCCGAGAAGCCGGCCCAGCCCAAGAGCAACAAAGCCTCTATGGGCGTGTATGTATTCAGCTGGAGCAAGCTGCGCCAGTACCTGGAGCTGGACGAGGCAGACCCCAACTCTGCCAACGACTTTGGCAAGAATGTGATTCCCGCCATGCTGAACGCCGGCGAGCGGCTGTTTGCCTATCCCTTCTCCGGCTACTGGAAAGATGTGGGCACCATTGACAGCCTGTGGGAGGCAAACCTGGATATTATCAATCCCAATGTAGATCTGGATCTGTCCGACAAAAGCTGGCGCATTTACAGCCGCAACCCCATGGCGCCGCCCCACTACATCGGTAAAAGCGCGGTGGTGGAGAACAGCTCCATCAGCGAGGGCTGCGAAATCGAGGGCAATGTGGATTACAGCGTGATCTCCTCCAATGTGGCCATTGAGGCCGGTGCCGATGTGCGTTACAGCGTGGTGATGCCCGGCGCACATATTGAAAAGGGCGCCAAGGTGTATTATTCCATCGTGGCCGAGAACGCGGTCATTCAGGCGGACGCCAAAGTCGGCGAAATTCCCGAGCAGCTGCAAAACCCGGCAGACTGGGGCATTGCCGTTATCGGTGCAGGCGCTACCGTCACCGGCAAGAGGGATATTGCCCCCGGTGAAATGATCAAAAGCGGCGAGGAGGTATAAGCATGAACGGAAAATCTGTACTGGGCATTATCTTTGCCAATATTCATGAGGAGGCGCTGGATGCCTTAACGGCGCAGCGCACCATGGGCTCCGTGCCCTTCTGCTCCCGCTACCGGCTCATTGACTTTCCCCTGTCCAACATGGTGGAGAGTGGCATTACCAAGATCGGCGTGATCACCAATGCCAACTTTCGCTCTCTGATGGATCATGTAGCACCGGCAAGCCCTGGGACCTGAGCCGTAAGAACGACGGGCTGTATCTGCTGCCACCGTTCTCCGTTAACTCCGCTACCATGTGGGGGAACCGAATTGACGCCATTTTCGGCAACATTCAGTTCCTGAACCAGTCCAACCAGGACTATGTGCTGATGAGCGACTGCAACCAAGTGCTGAATATGGACTACGAAAAGCTGTTTGACGCCCACGAGCAAAGCGGCGCCGATGTGACCATTGTCGGCGTGCACGGCGAAATGCCCACGCATGTCGGCTCTGTTTTGGTGTTTGACCAGGTGGCAGAGGACGGCCGCATTACCGGCATGAGCCTGTGCCCGGAGGGCCGGGGCGAAGTCTTTTACAGCTGCAACATCGTGCTGATGCAAAAGGCGCTGTTTGAGTCTTTGGTCACTGCCGCCCACAGCAAAAACGAAATTTCTTTCCAGCGCAATGTGCTGCTGAAGAATGTAGATCATTTAAAAATCCACGCTTACGACGCCAGCGACTGCTTTGTGGGCACCATTCAGTCCCTGCAAAGCTATTACGACATCTCCATGCGGGTGCTGGAGAAGGAGAGCCGCCGCCGTCTGTTTAATCCGAACAAGCCCATTTCTACCAAGGAGCGGGACGATATGCCCTCCCTGTACGGCCCGGATTCCGCCACCAAGAACTCTTTGGTGGCCGACGGCTGCATCATTGACGGCACGGTAGAGAACTGCATTATCTTTAAGGGCGTCAAGATCGGCAAGGGCGCGTGGTCAAGGACTCCATCCTAATGCAGGACACGGTAATCGGTGACAACGCTAAGGTCAACTGCGTGATCGCAGACAAAGATGTATCCATTAAGCACTCGGTAGAGCTGAGCGCGCGCCCAACTTCCGGTGTACCTGAGCAAAAAACCAGAATTTAAGGAGGCAAATATTATGAAAGTTCTTTTTGTTGCCTCGGAGGCACTGCCGTTTATGGCCTCCGGTGGGCTGGGCGATGTGGCCGGCTCGCTGCCTGCCGCCCTGCGCAAGCGGCTGATCGGCTGCCGGGTCGTTATGCCCCTGTATGACAGCATTCCTCAGGAGTTGAAGGACCAAATGCAGTTCATCACCTCCATCTCCGTGCCGGTGGCCTGGCGCCGCCAGTATTGCGGTATTTTTGAGGCCAAGCACAACGGCGTGATCTACTATCTGCTGGATAACCAGTATTACTTTAAGCGGGACGGTATTTACGGCCATTATGACGATGCAGAGCGCTTTGCGTTCTTTGCCCGTGCGGTACTGGAGATCATTCCCGCCATTGACTGGAAGCCGGACATTATTCACTGCAACGACTGGCAAAGCGCCTTAACGCCCCTGTATTACAGCTGCTATTATGCCAACCGAATGGGGTATGAAAACATTAAAACCGTATTCACCATTCACAACATTCAGTACCAGGCAAGTACGGCGACGAGCTGCTGGAGGATGTGCTGGGCATCGCCCCGGAGGACAACAATCTAATTCTCTACGACGGACTGGTGAACTTTATGAAGGCGGGCATTGAGTGCGCCAATAAAGTGACCACCGTGTCCCCCACCTACGCCAAAGAAATCCTGGATCCCTGGTACAGTTACGGGCTGGATCCCATTTTGAATCAACGCAGCTGGAAGCTGTGCGGCATCTTAAACGGTATTGACACCGAGCTGTACAACCCGGAGACGGATAAAATGATCTGGCCAATTACAGCAGTGCAGACTTTGCCAACAAGGCCAAGAATAAAGAAGAACTGCAAAAGAAAATGGGCTTGGCCGTGCGGCCGGATGTGCCTGTTATCGGTATCGTTACCCGCCTGGTAGGGCACAAGGGCGTGGACCTAATGCAGGCAGTGCTGGAAAAGAGCCTGTGGGAGCGGGATGTGCAGTATGTGATACTGGGCAGCGGCGAGTGGCAGTATGAGAGCTTCTTCCGTGAGTTGCACGACAAGTACCCGGACAAAGTGGGTCTGACCCTGGGCTTTGTGCCGGATCTGGCACACAAAATCTACGCCGGTGCGGATATGTTCTTAATGCCCAGCAAAAGCGAGCCCTGCGGCCTGTCCCAGATGGTGGCGCTGCGCTACGGCACCATACCCATCGTGCGGGAGACCGGCGGGCTGAAAGACTCCATCACCGACAGCGGTGACGGCGAGGGCAACGGCTTTACCTTTAAGACCTATGACGCCTACGATATGCTGGGCGCCATCTACCGGGCGGTGGAAGTCTATAACCACCCCAAGGACTGGAAGGTGCTGGTACAGCGGGCGCTGAACTGCGATATGAGTTGGGGCAAGTCTGCCAACGAGTATATCCGTATGTACCGCTCTTTGCTGAAAGACTAAACACAGGAAAATAAAAAACGAACACCGCACGGTGTTCGTTTTTTATTTGCCTTATTTTGTTTGCACAAAGGGATTAAAATGCTTGCTGCGAATAAACAACGGCACATATTCAATCACTAAGTTTGAATTTTCCAGGCCGTACCATTTGTCCGGCGAGCCTGCCATTTTTCTGATCCTGTACTTTAAGCGCACAGCCAGCTTTTGCAAATGGGATATGTCGCTTTCCGGCGCCAGGGTTTTACGAATGTGATAGAACCGAAAGCTCCCGGTGGTTGCGTTTTCATAAATAGAATATTTCCGCACCTGTTGCGGCAGAGCGCCGGTGGCCACCAGATCTGAAATAATCTGACGCAGATACACATTGACGCGCTGGGGCACCTTAAAGCCTAACCGAATGGTGACAAAAAACACATAGTCGGTGCCGTAAGATTCCACCGTATAGTCTGAGGTGAACGGCTCATCCGTCACCTGAATGTGGATAAACCAGTAAGCGGAGGCGCGCTTCGGTCCCTTATCTAAGATGGAATATAGTATATCCCGATCCATATACTCCGGATCACTGTTGTTGGTAATATAGACCAAATTCTCACAAATTTGCGGCACAGACGCATCCTGCGCAAAGCCTGAAGTGTCGGCAAGTACTGCCGCATCTTCAACGGCACGCCCTGCATACGCTCCACCTGCGTGCCCAAGTACCAAGACAACATAACAATAAACAGCGCTGCCGCAATCAGCACGGCAAAATAGCCGCCCTTGAAGAACTTGGTTAAACTGGAGACAAAGAAGAACAGCTCTATAAATGCAAATACCAAACCGATAACCACAGCGGCAATCCGGCGTTTCTTCCTCTTAAACAAATAAACCGTCAGCAAAAATGTGGTCATCAACATGGTCACGGTAATGGACAAACCGTAGGCTGCTTCCATATGCGCCGCCGTCCGAAACAGCAAGACCACCGCGCAGCAACCTACCCACATAACGGAATTCACAAGCGGAATATACAACTGCCCTTTTGTTTGAGACGGATATGTAATTTGCATATGCGGCATCAGATCCAGGCGAATCGCCTCTGAAACCAGCGAAAACGAGCCGGTAATCAACGCCTGCGAAGCAATAATGGCAGCAACGGTACTCAAAATAACCGCAAAGGGGCGCATTTGCGTCGGCAGCATTTGAAAGAACGGATTCATACCGTCCATAGCCTGCAGCGCAGCATTGTCTTTGTTTGAAAGGATCCAGGCGCCTTGCCCCATATAGTTCAGCAGCAAGCACACCTTGATGAACGGCCAGCTGGTATAAATATTCTGCTTCCCTACATGGCCCATATCGGAATATAGCGCTTCTGCACCGGTTGTTGCCAAAAATACGCTGCCCAGAATCATAAAGCCGGCTTTGTTGTAAGGACTAAACAAGATGCGCACCGCATAAATGGGATTCAGCGCCTGCAAAATATACAAGTTACCGCTGATATGCGCCACGCCGGTTATGCCTAAAAACAGAAACCAAACCAACATAATCGGGCCGAATGCTTTGCCCAGCAAACTGGTACCGGCTTTTTGGCAGGCAAACAAAACAGAAATAATAATCAATGTAATCAAGATGACACGATTTTGGTCATTATTCAGCAGTTGGTCAAAAACAGAAATGCTGTGCAAGCCCTCAATGGCCGTAGTAATGGTAACGGCCGGCGTGAGCACACCGTCTGCCAGCAGCGCCGCACCGCCTAACATGGCCGGAATGACTAAGTACTTGCCATAGTTCTTGACCAAGCTGTAAAGTGCAAAAATACCGCCCTCACCATTATTATCCGCCTTCATGGCAACAACCACATACTTCACGGTGGTAATCAGGGTTACTGTCCAAATAATCAAGGATAACGACCCGATGATAAATGCACGGTTCACCGTTTGCAAACCGCCGTTATTTTCGATAATAGACTTCAGCACATACATAGGCGATGTGCCGATATCGCCATACACAACCCCGATGGTTACCAGCAGCATGGCCGGTGTAACCACTCGCTTTTTCAACGTCTTTTCTCCCATAAGATACACGCTTTCTGCTTCTTAATGCTCACTTTTTATTTACATCCACTTTTTGCGCTTAAAGACTGCTACAAGCACGCCAACTACAAGCGCAGAAAGCACAATCACACTGAAATATCCATATTTCCAGGTCAACTCCGGCATATTGCGAAAATTCATGCCGTACCAGCCACGATCACCGTAAGCGGCAGAAACACTGCTGTCAACACGGTAAACAGCTTCATAGTCTCGTTCAGCTTTAAGTCCAGATAGGCCTGGTAAGCATCTCGCAAATGAACGATACTGTCTCGCAGCAGGTCCACATTCTCCCGCAACCGCACAGCCTTGTCCGTAAAGATCTTAAAGTACCGCAGATCCTCCCGCTCAAAGATCTCGTTCTCGTTCTCCTCCAGCGCCTCGCCGATGTCGATTAGCTGCTCATAGTAGTTGCGCAAGACAGACAGTTCCTTTTTCTTATGCAGCAACTCCATGTTGAAGTCCGAACCGGCCTTATCCTGAAGCACATACTCCTCCATCCGGTTGATCTCAAATTCCGTGTCCTCCAGCGCCTTATTGTCACCGGACACCAAGCTTTCCAAGAACGCATAGATCAGCTTTTCCAGCGTAATATTGGCACAATTGAACCGGTGAAGCGCGCTGATAAACTTGTTGCGGGTGGAGCAGTCCGCGTCGTTAATATCCACCAGCAGCAAAAAATTCTTTTTAACATAAAAGCCAGGCAGTCCTCCCGGGCACGGGCATTGGCCGCATCCGTAATCTTTAAGGTGCCAAAGCTGTAATCGTCGTACACCTCAATATTGGAGCGGAAGTAGCGGTTCTCCTCCTTGCACTGCTGTACCGTAGAGGACTAAAGCCGAACTTCTCATAATGGGCGTCCAGCTCCGCCAAGGTAATGTATGCCGCACACACCAAATTGGGGTCTCGATCCTGCGGCTCAATGGTGGTCAGTTCGTCGCTGTATTGGTAAAACACTTGCCGTACCTCCCGATTTCCTGCTTTGCACCTATAAGTATATCCACTTTTGACCAGCAGTCAAGTCAAATAAAGCATTATGCCAAAATGCCATAAAGCAGAATTTGGATGAACCGATCGTAACAATGCAAAAGTTCTTGCCGCTCCCGCTCCATTCCGGCCGTATCGCCCTCGGCTTTCAAATCCACCACCCGGTGCATATACTTGATCAGCAAGTGGTTGTACATGACCCGCATGGTGCTGTAAAGCTCCTCATCAGACACATTCACCCTTTCATGGGCTGTATGAATGATCTCCAGCGTCTTATTCTTCATACATGCATCAAAACGATGACTTTGTTCCGTTAGTCGGCTACGCAATGCTTCGTTGGTCAAATGCAGGCAATACCAAATCAGAGACAGCGCTTCCGGGTCATCACACCAAAAATCAATACGTTCCTTGTAATACGCATGCAAATTGGCAGCAACACCCTGCTCCGGATCTGGCGAGAATGCACATATACCTGCAACCAATCGATCCACAATGCGTTGCACACAAGCCACAAGCAAATCGTCCTTGGAAGCGTAATAATGGTACAGCTTGCCCTTGGAAATACCATTCTCCCGACACAGCTGGTTCAGATTGGCATGGTCCGGTCCCTGTCGGGCAAAGCTGCGAATCGCCGCTTCTTCAATACATTCTCGACTGCGTCGATTTTTTCTTCCTGTTTCATAGACTGTCCATTTCCTTACATATTGCATCTCTTCAAGCCGGTCCGCTCTTCCACCGCAAAATCCAAAGCACACATCCTATTATACTGCGTCACAGGATAGCGGCCAATTATTTATAGCATATTTCGTACCTTTTGTCTACTTTTTGCCTCTCCGCGATCCTTTTGCCAACAACATACAGGCTGCGCTTTTTCATAAGGAAGGTTAAAAACGATCTTTCCCTTCGGCGCCATTTGCGGAGGTTCCGGTTCGTTTTTTAATCTCCCGTCATTTCGGAGCTTCGTTTTCTCTATAATCATTGCAAGAATGCAAATATCAGTCCGCTTTTGCGATAAGCAAAAGCCACCGCCGCAGATTGCTCTGCCGGCGGTGTTATTTTTATCCTTTATTCTGTTGCTTACACCACAATGCTTAATCGGCAAGCACATACTGCTCAATGGCCTTGGCTACGCCGTCTGCGGTATTGGCATCTGCCCGGTAGCGGGCGACGGCTTTACATTCCGGCGCGCGTTCTCCATGGCAAAGGAGTAGTGCGCAAAGGCGAGCATGGGACAGTCGTTGCCTGCGTCGCCAAAGCTCATCACCTGCTCCGGCTCAATCTGCAGTTGCCGGGCAATACCCGCCAATGCCGCGCCCTTGTTGGCGCCGGGAGCGGTACACTCCAATTCATTAGGCAGAGAGGAAACCACCTCCAGCCCCTGGCCCTCCAGCACAGACCGCACCCAATCCGCTTGCTCCGGGTTCAGATCATAAACGGCAATACTCTCTGCGCCTTTGTCCGCTTTATCCAGCAGGTTCTCCTCCCGGTGCGCCTTGGCCATATACTGCTCCAAACGCCCGGGGCAAACTATCACTGCTGTAATAAGGTAGGCGGGCTTCTTCCAAATACATACCGCCGTCCCAATACACATTATAATACAGCGGCTGTGGCGCCAAGGTTTGCAAAATGCGCTGCACTGCCTTTGGTGGAATCAGCTGCTGGCAAATATGGGCGTCGTTCTTTCGGTCATACACCGCTGCGCCGTTGGAGTAGATCACATAGTCTACAAAAGGCACCTGCGCCGTTACATGGTCAATAAAATCCAAGGTGCGACCGGTGGCAATCGCCAGACACACGCCCCGGTCGTGGGCCGCCTGTAACGCCGCCACCGTGCGGGGACTGACGGTCAGGTGGTCACCGGACATTAAGGTGCCGTCTAAGTCTGTGGCAATCAGTTTGATGGACATAAACACGCCTCCGTTCTTCAAATACCGGGCATATTATAGCAAAATCTTGCCCTATGTGCAACGCAAAGCCGGGAAATCCGCAATTTTAGTTGACGAAACAAAGAAATTGTGCTTTAATTAGAGCTTGACAACCGCTGCAAACGCCACGCAGCACCTTTTTCCAACAGATGGAGGGATTCGGTTATGAAACGATGGGGCACCATACTCTGCCTTTGTTTGCTGCCCATGCTGCTGTTCTCTGCCTGTGCAGAGGCCACGGCACAAGTTGATTTTGTTGCCAACAAAGATGTTAAAAAGATCTTTGACGATGTGCACACCGTAGGTACATTTTGGACGATATTCGTAAGGTGGATTTCTACAAAGAAATGCAGCCCAACGACAGCTACACCAAAAAGCAGGTAAAAAGCACTAAGCTGGACACCACCGTGACCAAATATTACAGAAACGAGGACCTGGTGTACGCCGCATACGAAAAAGGCGGCAAGCAGATGACCGAGTGCCACCTGCGCTCCACCCACTCCAACGACCTGACCGTCACCTATACGGACGCGGATGGCAAGCGCACCGGCGTGTCCATTCTCTGTGAGGACGATAAGGGCAGCTACCGTGTTACCTTTGACCAAGGGCTGAACACCCAATCTCCCTACGGTGCCGACCGCTTTACCATTTGGATCTCGCCGGAGGCGGACAATGCCACCTTTAACAGCGAATGTACCTACGAGGCGGTCTACGCCGACGGCAAACTCACCTGCACCCTGGTCAGCGCCAACTACTACGACAAAAAAGGCGGGTTCAAGCACTTTACCCACACCACGGACAAAAACGGCGTAACCCAGGAAAGCAGCCAGCCGATTTACAACAAATCCGACGCGAACGAGGCTATGATCGGCGACAGCGTAGACATTCTGCGCCATGTAGAAAAATGGGACGGCGTAGAGGCTGCCCAGGTGCGTATGCACCCACGCCTTCAGTTACACAGAAAAAAAGGACATCACCTATTGGTACATTGACAGCCAAGTGCGCTTTCTCTTTAGCAATAAGGAAAAGGCCGCTGCTTTTAACGCCCGCTACGGCGGCGAAGGGGTCAAGACCTTAAAACACACGGACGCCCCTTATGCGGTGAACTTCTCCCGGTGTAATTTACAGATCGCCTCCGACTGTACCTTCCCCGGCGACAGAACCTGGGCGAATTGCAGTGACGGACTTAAGAACAATCCATACTACAATGTAACCTTTGACGCAGACGGCGTGCTCACCTCTTTCCAAAAAGTAAAATAACCCAATCGGCTCCCCTTGTGTGTGCAAGGGGAGTTGTTGCGTTAAAAAGGCATTTAAGCGCGGGCGGATACTATGTACAATCCCTCCGTCAACACAACTTGGCTCCCCTTATTTTCTAAGGGGAACTGGCGCGCTTGCGCGACTGAGGGGATAAAAGCATAAGTAAATCCGCCCACTTTGCATACCCACGATGTAGGGTACGATGCCACATTGCCCCGCAAGCACCGCACAATTTGTCAAAAGAATATACAACCGGTAAAACCCTGTATGCGCCCGAGTATTCAAAAGTTGCGAAAGTATTAAATTTAAGCCCCATCCTTGTAATTACACCGGGGATATAGTATAATATTTCTGCTATAACACCTGACCCTGCGTCAGATAGAAACGGTGTACAAGTGAAGATTTTAACCATTGGCGACGTAGTCGCCCGGCAAGGCTGTGACTGCCTGCACCATATACTGCCCGGCTTAAAGCGAGAGCTGGTGCCAAATTAACCATTGTAAACGGTGAGAACTCCGCCGTGGGCAACGGCATACTGCCCGGCAGCGCCCAGTTTATTTTTGACAGCGGCGCCGATGTGATTACCCTGGGCAACCACGGCCTGCGCCGGCGGGAGATCTACCCGATGCTGGAGGAGAACGAGTTTTTGCTCCGTCCGGCCAACTACCACCCCTCGGCCCCCGGTCGGGGCAGCGTGCTGCTGGATATGGGCGCCGCTCAAGTGGGGATCATCAGCCTGTTAGGTGCCGCCTTTATGGAGCCCATTGCCAACCCTTTTGACGCGGCGGACCGGGAGGTACACTGCCTGAAAGAAGCGGGAGCGCATATCATTCTCATTGACTTCCATGCCGAGGCCACCGCGGAAAAGCGCGCCCTTGGCTACTATTTAGACGGCCGTGTGTCTGCCCTTTTCGGCACCCACACCCATGTGCAGACGGCAGACGAACAGGTGCTGCCCGGCGGCACCGGCTACATTACGGACCTGGGCATGACCGGGCCCCAGCACAGTGTGCTGGGGGTCAGCCCCCAGGCAGCCATTGAAAAAATGCGCACCGGCCTGCCTGTGCGCTTTACCAACCCGGACGGACCTTGCGTGCTGGAGGGCTGCCTGTTTGATATTGACGAAAAAACCGGCAAGACCCGCAGCTGCACGCGCATTAGGAGGTAACCATGGGCAAGAGGAGTTTTGCTCTTTTGCTGGCGCTGGTGCTGACCGCCACCCTCTTCTCGGCGTGCACCAAAGGCACCACCGGCCAAACAGAGACCACCGCAAAGGCACAAACCACCTTTGCTACGGACAATGACAATTTCAAATTAAGCTACACCCAATCGGACAGCCTGGATCCTTTTGCCGCCAAGACCCAAAACAATCAGGTGCTGGCGGACTTGGTGTTTGAGAGTCTGTTTGACCTGGACGGCAGCTATACCGCCCAGCCCAACCTGGCCACCGGCTATGAATTTACAAACAGCACCACCCTCAAGGTGATCGTGCCCAGTGGTCTGACTTTCTCGGACAAGTCGGCACTCACCGTCGCAGATGTGGTATACAGCTTTGAGCAGGCCAAGAACTCCCCCGCCTACGGCAGCGCTCTGCAAGGAATTCGCTCCGCCACGGCAGAGGACAACAACACCGTGGTGTTTACCCTGCGCCACCCCTCCCCTTACGGCAAAATCTGCTGACCTTTCCCATTGCCAAGGCAAATGCCAAAGGCAAGTATCCCATCGGCAGCGGGCGCTACCGCTACAAATCCACCCAGGACGGTCCGGTGCTGGCGGCCAACGTGACCGCCGACTTAACCCCCACATCACCACCATTCACCTGGTGAACATTGCGGCGGCGGACTCCATTGACAATGCTGTGAATATCGGCAACATCACCTATGCCTATCGGGATTTGTCCGAGAACAGCGCCAAGCGCATGACCGCCACCAAAAAGCAGATTAACCAAAACAACTTGGTGTATATCGGCTTTAACAACCGATCCGGCGCCTTTGCAACGCCCATTTGCGCAAGGCCGTGAGCCTGGCGGTGGACCGCAACGCGCTGGCTAAGAGCGCCTATGCCGGCTACGCCACCGCTGCCCGCAGCGTATATAACCCCGCCTTCGGATTGGCAGCCAGCACCCGCCTGTTTGCAGAAGCAGCAGACGCGGCAGCCGCCAAGCAGCAGATTGCCCTGTCCAAAGTCAGCGACAGTGCCTTAAAGATCACTCTGCTGGTCAATAAGAACGACAACCGGCTGGCCGCCGCCAATCAGATCAAAACGGCGTTGGAAGCGGCAGGCTTTACCGTACAGCTGCAAGTGAGCAAATTCAGCGACTATAAGGCGCGGATTAAAAATTTAAACTATGACCTCTATATCGGCGAGGTCAAGCTGCAAAACGATATGTGCCTTTACCCCTTCTTCAGTACCGACGGCGCTGCCCGCTATGGCATCAGCCAAGACAAGGGCAGTACTGCCGCCCTGTACCGGGACTACACCGCCGGCAAAACGGAGCTGGGCAAATTTATGCTCTCCTTCAGCGAGGAAATGCCCTTTGCCCCCCTGGTGTACCGCAAGGGGATGATCTGCTACTCCAAGTCTGCGGGGCGATATTCAGGGGCAGTACGGCAACTTCTTTGCCAATATAGAAGACTGGTATTTTGGATAAAAACGCCTCGGCGTTTGCAATAAATCACGGAGGATATATTGATGATTAAATTTGAAAATCCAAACGGATACATTGAGATCACCAACGCCTATTTTGCCACCCTTGTAGGGCGGGCTGCCCAGTCCTGCTTTGGCGTGACCGGTATGGTCAACGGCAGTGCTTACGAGTCCATCGTTAGCGCTATCAAGAGCAAGGCCACCGGCGAAAAATTCAACCAAGGCGTGTCCGTCAAGAGCGTGGACGGTCAGTTGCAGATTGAGCTGCACATCTCCGTCTCTTACGGTGTCAACATCACTGCCATTGTGGACAGCATCATCAACAAGGTGCGTTACACGGTGGAGGAAGCCACAGACCTGAAGGTCAACACCGTCAATGTGTATGTGGACGCACTGAACTAACCATAGAATGGGAGAACATCACATGATGATAACAGGACTTATGTTCCGGGACGGGGTCATCTCCGGCTCAAACAATATTGCCAACAACCGCCAGGCCGTAGATGCACTAAACATTTTTCCGGTGCCTGACGGCGACACCGGCACCAATATGAGTATGACGATCGGCGCTGCCGCCAAGGAAATGGCAGTGCTGCCGGAGAACTGCACGGTGGAGGAAGCCTCTGCCGCTGTGCCTCTGCCTGCTGCGGGGCGCCCGGGGCAACTCCGGCGTAATTCTTTCGCTGATCTTCCGCGGCTTTTCCAAGGCGCTGCGTGGCATGGAAGAAGCGGACGGCGCTGCCGTGGCCGCTGCCTTTCGCAAGGGCGTAGACGCAGCCTACAAAGCGGTGATGAAGCCTACGGAGGCACCATTCTGACCGTGATCCGCAAGGCGGCAGAAGCAGCGGAGCAAATTGCTGCCTCCAACAACGACGCCTGGACCGTGTGCTGTGCAGCCATGGCCGCCGCAGAGGAAGCCCTGGCAAAGACGCCGGAACAGCTGCCGGTGCTGAAAAAGGCCGGCGTGGTAGATGCCGGTGGACAGGGCCTGGTTCTGATTTTCCAGGGTATGGGTGCCGTGCTTGAAAAAGGCACCGTGGTGCAGCCCATTGCCGGCAGCGCCGTCACGCCGGTACAAACCCCGGACAAAAGCACCGTGGCCGCCGCCTCCGGTGAAATTGAATTTGGCTACTGCTCAGAATTTTTGATTGAAAAAGACCGCCACGCCCCCCAGCAGGATCCGCTGCGGCTGCGGGCGTACCTGGAGTCCATCGGTGACTGCGTTGTGGTGGTGGACGACAGCGATATTATCAAGGTGCATGTGCACTCCAACTGCCCCGGCGATGTGATTCAGGCTGCGCTGAAATACGGTCAGCTAATCAATATTAAGATCGACAATATGCGCTACCAGCACCGCAATGCGGAAGAGGGCGTTAAACAGGGCGACGCATCGCCCCAACCCACCGTAGTGCAACCGGAGAATGACTACGGCTTTGTGGCTGTATGCGCCGGCGATGGACTAAAGGAGCTGTTTACCGACATTGGCGCCGACACGGTGGTCAGCGGCGGGCAAACCATGAACCCGTCCACCGACGATATTTTGAACGCCATTATGGCCACCCCCGCCAAGACGGTGTTTGTGCTGCCCAATAATAAAAACATTATTATGGCTGCTGAGCAGGCCATTCCCCTGGCCAAGGACCGCCAGGTGCGGGTACTGCAAACCAAGACCATTCCTCAAGGGATCAGCGCCATGCTGGTGTTTGACGAAACCCAGTCTGCCGACGACAATCAGATGGCCATGATGGACGCCGCCGCCCATGTGGAGACCGGCTCTGTCACCTTTGCCGCCAGAGACAGCGAGCTGGACGGCCGCCCCATTAAACAGGGCGAAATTATGGGTATGTGCGGCAGCAAGATCAAATTCCTGGGCGATGACATTGTAGACATTGCCTTTAAGACCGTTGACAAGCTGTTTAAGCGGGGCGAGCACGCCCTGGTGACCCTGATCTATGGTGCAGATGCCACCGAGGAACAGGCCCAGGAACTGGAAACCCGCCTAAGCGAAAAATATGGCAGCGATATGGAGATCAGCATTGTAGACGGCGGCCAGCCCATCTACTACTTCCTGCTTTCTGTTGAGTGATATGGACCAGTTTTTAGAACGCGATATTCAATACCTGAAAGGTGTTGGCGACAAAAGAGCCGGCTTTTTCATAAGCTGGGCATATTTGTCGTGGGGGACCTGGTGCGCTATTATCCTCGCACCTATGAGGACTGGAGCGTGACCACCCCTGCCGCCCAGGCGCCGGAGGGCACAACTGTGTGCGTGCAGGCCACCATGGTGACCCCCATGCGCACCCACCTGATCCGCAAGGGCATGACCCTCTACAAAGCGGATTTTACCGATGGGGAGACTCTGATCCATGTGACCCTGTTCAACACCAAATTCCAGGCAGAGAAGTTGCGTATGTATCAGGACTACCTGCTGCTGGGCAAGGTAGAGCGCAACTTCACCACCGTGCAGATGAGCGCACCCAAGATTGAACCGCTCACCGCTCGGCGGATCCATCCCATTTACACCCAAACCGGCAGCCTGAATGCAAACCTGATCGCCAAGGCGGTAGACTACGCCTTGGCACACATGCGCCGCTGCCGGACACCCTGTCCCCCGCCCTGCGAAAAAAATACGGTCTGGAAGACTGGACACGGCCGTGCGCAACATTCACTTCCCGTCCAATGCAAAAGCGCTGGAAGCAGCGCGGCACCGGCTAATTTTTGAAGAACTGCTGACTCTGACTGTCGGATTGAAAAAACTTAAGGGGCACAAGCGCACCCCCACCACCCGGGTCATTGAAAAGGACTGCACCGCTGCCTTTGCGGCCCGTCTGCCTTTTACCCTGACCGGCGCCCAGAGCCGGGCAGTGCCCAGTGCATTGCCGACCTGCAAAGCGGCTATCCCATGAACCGACTGCTGCAAGGGGATGTGGGCAGCGGCAAAACCGCCGTGGCCGCCGCTCTGCTGGACACGATGGTGCAAAACGGCTACCAGTGCGCCCTGATGGCACCCACGGAGATTTTAGCCACCCAGCACTATGCCACACTGCAAAAATTCTTTGCAGGCACAAGCACCCGCCTATGCCTGCTCACCGGCGCCTGCACCGCCAAGGAGAAGCGACAAATTAAAGCAGATCTGCTGGAGGGCAATATACACATTGCGGTGGGCACCCACGCGCTGATTCAAAATGATGTGGAATTCGCCAACCTAGGGCTGGTCATCACCGATGAGCAGCACCGCTTTGGGGTGCAGCAGCGGGCGGATTTGGCCATGAAAGGTGAAGAAGTGCACACCCTGGTAATGAGTGCCACGCCCATTCCCCGCACCCTGGCCATGATGATCTACGGTGATCTGGACATATCCGTGCTGGACGAGCTGCCCCCCGGGCGGCAGGAGATCCGCACCGATGTGGTCACCTCCGCCTACCACGCCCGGATCTTTCGCTTTCTGCGTGCGGCGCTGGATCGGGGCGAACAGGGCTATATCGTCTGCCCGCTGGTAGACGAGGGCGAAAGCGAGATGAAAGCAGCCACTGCCTACGCCGCCCAACTTAGCGAAACGGAGCTGTTTGGCTACAACTTAGGCTGCTCCACGGCAAAATGACCCCCAAACAAAAGGACGCCGTAATGCAGGCCTTTGCCCGGGGCGATGTGCAGGTACTGGTAGCCACCACAGTGGTGGAAGTGGGCGTAGATGTACCCAACGCCACGGTGATGATCGTGGAGAACGCCGAGCGGTTCGGCCTGTCCCAGCTGCACCAGCTGCGCGGGCGCATTGGCCGCGGCAGCGCCAAAAGCTACTGCATACTGGTCAGCGATGCCAAGGGCGATACGGCCCGCCAGCGGCTGCTGACCATGAAGAAATACAGTGACGGCTTCAAGATTGCCGACGAGGACCTGCGGCTGCGCGGCCCCGGCGACTTCTTTGGCAAGCGGCAGCACGGTCTGCCGGAGCTGCGACTGGCAGATATGGTGGAGGATATGGACACCCTGCGCCTGTGCCGGGACTGTGCAGATACCATTTTGGCCGACGACCCCAATCTGGACAAACCGGAAAATCAGCCCCTGCTGACGGAAACGCAGGATCTGTTCCGCCGTAGCACCACATAAAAAAGCAGACAGTGATTGCGATCACTGCCTGCTTTTTAGCACAGGAGACGGTTCCTTGTCTTGCGAGTTTGACCCCGCCATCGGCCACCAAAGGCTCTTCGCAAGATGCGAGGGGCTTTTTCTGCTCTTTCGAATCAACTTTACAGAATACCATTTATCTGTTAAAATAGAGCCGTAAACTCTGTATTTGTTTTGCTATCTGTGAGATAGGTTGTATGAGAAATATGAGAAAAGTGTAAAACAGAGAACCATCCCCTGTCTTAGGGAACCATCCCCTGTTTTAAGTGCCGAAATAATTGTTAATGGGGAGGAATAGAGCTGTGAAAAAGCAGTTTATTTGGATCGTCTTGTTCGTTGCTTTAGTGTTATTGTTCGCCTTTCTGTTCCTATGGCCGATCCAAGGCAGCTTATACTTAAACATGAATGAAGATGATGGCTTAAACAGCAGTGTATATGATCTTAGCACCAATCGGAGTAAAAAGGTCGTTATTGATGATTATAATGAAGTGATAGACTACTATCCTTTGACCGGTGGATATGCGGCGATCGGTGTGAATTATGTACGGCTCAGAATGCAGCGGTTGATGGTCTTAAGAGTAAGTACGCTCTGGTCATTCATGAGGGAAAGCGTGACTTTTCTTATCCACTGGCTTCATCAGCCGGAATTATGTGTGTTTATGAAGACACGGTGTATTTCACGATTTATGGCGAGGACGATGTTGCCTCATGTTACTACAAGTGCAACTTGTCTGATTTTAGTATTGAAAATTGCCGGACTCCATTAATGATATTTGTTCTGACGGCAATACGCTTGTTTATGTTGAAACCCTGCGTGACCATGACCAGGTGATCATAAAACAAGAGGGTAAAGATAACGTAGCGTTTTCCACTGATGAAGTCTTATGTGTGGATCTTTTGCAAAGCAATTTAGTCATTTCTTACAAAAATGGCCTGGATGAGAAATGCATATCCTATAATCTCTCTACAGGTAAGAGCACGACGTGTGGCAAAAGAAATGATAAACTGGAGTATGTAGCAACGCTCCATGGGCGTGATTGGTATATTTACAGATATGAATTTCTGCATAACGATTTTGGTACGCCGCGATTGGATATTATCGTTATGCGTAGTGGCCTTCGGGTGAAATTCTTATTCTTGTCACCTACGAAATTAGGTTCGGTTTATCTTTTGCGATGATTAGAACAAGGAACGGTTCCCTGTTTTACCCAGTGCAGGGAAGGGATGTAGACATGGATTATAAAACATACCCGTTTGTTTATGATAACAAAATTCGCCAAGCTGTTGCGGTAGCATTGTATGCCTTGATTACAACATTGGTTTTGGCCTTTATAACTGTTGTGGTTGTCCCGCTCTGGTCGGTGCTTACTATGTCTATATTTGACACAAATGAGGGAGAGGAGGGAAGCTTGGCTTATAAGGTGTTCTTCTTTGCAGGAATAATAGTGATTTTCTTATTTGATTTGTATTGGTTTGTGCAACCTTTTAGAAAGCAATATACCGTTCTCGGAAGAAGTAGTGTTGTGATTCATCGTAATGTATGGCTGGCTACTCAGCAATTGCGCGGCATAAAAGATCAAATATTGTTTGCTGATATTGAAAAATTTGACATTCCGGACGACTTGGACGAATTTAAGCACGATCCATTACCATGTGTTGTAACAAATCCGTCCCATGTGGTAAGGATTTGGACAAGAAAATCTGTGTTTCCGTATTATGTGATTACGGATCAAGCGGATGCGTTTGTTGTCGAATTGTCTAAACGCATCAACGGAGAATAGAACAGGGGACGGTTCCTTGTCTTGCGGGTTTGACCCCGCCATCGGCACCAAAGGCTCTTCGCAAGATGCGAGGGGCTTCTTTTCTGCTCTTTTGAATTCACTTTACAGAACACCATTTATCTGTTAAAATAGAACCGTAAACTCTGTATTTATTTTGCTATCTGAGAGATAGGGCGTATGAGAAATATGAGAAAAGTGTAAAACAGGGAGCCATCCCCTGTTTTACAGTAATAAAAGAATCAAATCGAAAAATCACTCGTGAACTTCGTCGTAGGAACAGAAAATATGCTGCAAAATCAACAAAAGCCGCAAAAAGTCGTCTTGCTTATTACGTATCAAATGCTATGTGGAAAACATTCGTTAAATTTGCAAGATACTTTGGATATTCAAAAATCCGAAGCACTAAATGGGGATTATAAGTAATATATGATGAAATACAATTTTTTAGAAAAAGCATTATTACTTATAATGCTGTACTCGGATTTGTTTTATTTAAAATATAAATGGACTTGTGATAATGTTTCCGTTCGTAAAATAAATCCGAATAAATATTTTCAACCCATTTTATATAAGTTATACGGCTTTAGAAAAAAAGTTGAATTAGGTTTACTGATTTTAGAGACCTATTCTCATTTTGTTTCCGTCATTGTTTTTATTGAAACCATTGTTGGCTGTATTTTGAATACATCATTTCTAAAACCAATCATGCTATTTTCTTTTTGGTTAATTAGTGGCATATTTGTAATAATCTATTTAATCATTAATTCCGTAAAAAAATAACGACATAGAACAGGGAACGGTTCTCTGTTTTATTACCTTTTTTCAGACTTGGATACACCGTATAAGGTGTTTGAAATTGTTAAGTGGTTAGCCGATTCACGAAAATGATGCAGTATGAGATTTTTTTAGAACAGGGAACCGTCCCCTGTTTTAGTTAAAAGAATACTATATAAGCAAACTGGAGCTTTAATATGATTAAGATATTTCTTATCTTGATACTGTTATCACTATTTTCTCTTCTTATTGTATTACTTATAAAAGAAGTAAAAGAAAAATCATATTTTTCAGAACATTTTATATCTAAAATAATTGAATTTATCCTTGATGAAGATATGACATTCGGTATATTGTTTATGATAATTATTTTGATAATCATCATTATTGTTTTTTAGAACAGGCGACGGTTCCTTGTATTGTAAAAGCAAACTGAATTAAAGCCAAGCATAAGCAGCCATCGAATCATCTGAACAAGTCCGTAAAAAATGGACAATAGAAAAAACAGCCTCCTATGGTAGAATTAAAAAACTACCATAGGAGGTTTTGTTATGCCATGGAAATACAGACATATAAAAGACGATGAGAAAAAGCTGATTGAATATAAAACAGGGAACCGTCCCCTGTTTTACTGCCAATTCGGCTGTTTTTGTACTGTCTGCACAATCCGGGGCAGTTCACCGATCACTGTCTGCTTTTTACTATAATGCTGTGGTAAAGGTGTAGCCCTGGCTGCGGATACTGTCAATGGCCTGGCCTAAAATCTCCGCATTGGTGGGACTGACGGCATGAAGCAGGAAGATGGCGCCCGGGTGGGTGCTCTCTGTCACCTTTTGCAGCGCCGCTGCCGGTTCCGCCACATTTTGGGTATCCCAATCTGCATAGGCAAAGCTCCAAAAGATACTCTTGTAGCCCAGCTCCTGTGCCAGCGCCAGCGTGTCCTCGCTAAACTCCCCCTTTGGAAAGCGGAAGTAAGTCATCTTGTACTGATAATTTTTCTCCATATACCGGTGCAGCACGGTGATCTCCTCTGTGGCTGCCGCGCGGGTCACCTCGTCCATAGTCAGGTGGCGATAGGTGTGATTGCCCACTACATGGCCCTCGGCAATCATGCGCTTGATCAGTGCCGGGTTTTGGCTGGCAAAGTCATAGGTCACAAAGAATATAGCATGGACTTGCTTTTCCTTTAGCGTGTCCAATATCTTGCCGCTGTATCCGTTCTCATACCCCTCGTCAAAGGTCAGGCACAACTGCTTTTTATTGTCCAGCAAGAAGCGAGCGCCCAGCGCGCCAAACTGCTTTTGCAGCCGTTCCGGCTCCTGCGGTCTGGCGTGGTCGGCAATGTTGCCCGGCCCCACACCACCTTTCCTTGCTGTAGCTGCGGCTGCCCACATTGGTGGGGCGCACGGTGGTGTCCGCCGTTTTGGTTGCAGTGGTGGCAGAGGTGGTACTGGTGCCCGGATCGCCGGTTTGGTTCTCATTCTTTGCATTGCCCCGGCAGCCGGTAAACAGTACGGTGATCAGCGCTAAAGCCAGCAGCAAACTGCTGCATTTTTTGAGCATAAAAAACTCCCCTTTCAGCAATAGGTTGTGCTGAAAAGGGAGCAAATTCACCTGTTAAATTTTGATTAGCGAAAATTGGCGATGTTTGCAAAAACTGCAAATCATTCGTTAATAATATTCCACCGGCGCGCAAAATGCCCTCATCCTTGCCAATGCGGTTAAGCACATTCTCAATGGCCTCATCGTTCTTCTTGGCGGCAGACACATAAGCGCGGATTTTGGTATTGCCGTCGTCCGTCTCCGAGGACTCCAAATTGTGCAAAATAATATCCCGCGCGTCCTTCAAAGCACTCATTAAGTGGGCGCGAATATCCACCTCAAAGTTATCCAAACAGGTCACTGAGATTTTGTACATACACTCATCTTTGGCCCGCTTTTCTTTATCATAGCTGCGCAACTTGTTAATCTTGTTGCTTAGCGGATGCAGCACCAGGTGCATCACCACCACAACCGCTGCCACAATCACCGCATACAGCACCTTGGCAGGGTGCACAGAATACCGATGGCCGCCGTGGTCCAAATGGTAGCGGCAGTGGACAGCCCGCGAATGTTGGTGCCGTCCCGCAAAATCAGGCCGGCGCCCAAAAAGCCCACACCGCTGACCACCTGGGCAGCCACACGGGTCAGGTCCGTGTTGTCCTGGTTGATCACAAAGGAAAACGCCGTGTAGGCATACGCCCCCACACACACGATCACATTGGTAAGTATACCCGCCTGGTGCTTGGTCCACTGGCGCTCCAGGCCTACAAAAAGCCCAGAATAATGGCCAGCGCCAGTCGAATGGAAACCCGGACAACGCCGCAATATCCATCAAATGCGCATAGCGTTCCATTTTAAATTAAGCCTCCGCTTTCTCTTCTGCCTCCTGGGCAGATTTTTGTTTTAAGTAAGCATTGATAAAGCCGTCAATATCCCCATCCATCACGGCGGTGATATTGCCCATCTCGAACCCGGTACGGTGATCCTTGGCCAGGGTATAGGGCATAAATACATAGGAACGAATTTGGGAGCCCCAGGCAATCTCTTTTTGATCGCCCTTAATATCCTCAATGCGTTCCAAATTCTCCCGCTCTTTGATCTCCACCAGCTTGGACTTGAGCATACGCATGGCCACTTCCCGGTTTTGGTGCTGGCTGCGCTCAATCTGGCAGCTGACCACGATCCCGGTAGGAATATGGGTCAAGCGCACGGCAGAAGAGGTCTTGTTAACCTTTTGGCCGCCGGCACCGGAGGCACGGTACACATCCATCTTAATATCTTCTTCACGGATCTCCACATTCACATCGTCGTCAATCTCCGGCATCACTTCGACGGACGCAAAGGAGGTATGCCGCCGACCGGAAGAGTCAAAGGGAGACACCCGCACCAAGCGGTGAATACCCATCTCGCCCTTTAAATAACCGTAGGCATTCTCGCCTCTACTAAAATCGTGGCGCTCTTGATTCCCGCCACATCGCCGTCCAGATAATCCAGCGTAGACACCTTGTAGCCATGGCGCTCGCCCCAGCGGTTGTACATACGAAAGAGCATTTCCGCCCAGTCCTGGGCCTCCGTACCGCCGGCACCGGCGTGGAAGGTCAGCAAGGCGTTTTTACCGTCAAACTCGCCGCTGAGCAGCGTGGACAGGTCATATCTTCAACGCGCGTTTCAATATCCTTAACAGAGGCGGTGCAGTCGTCCAGCAGGGACAGATCGCCCTCCTCGTCCGCCAGTTCAATCATCACCAGCGCATCCTCATAGTCGCTTTTCAGGCTCTCATAGCCGGTGACCTTGGCCTTTAAGGAACCGATCTTTTGCATCACCTTTTGGCTGTTCTCCATATCGTCCCAAAAGTCCGGGGCGGCGCTCTCTTTCTCCAGCACCTCCACCTCGGCCTTTAAGCTGTCAATGGCCAGGGCTTCCTTTAAGTTTTCAATGGGCTTCTCGCTGTCCAGCAGCCGCAGCCGCAGTTCTTCAAATTCTACCATATCAACGCTCCGTGCAGTTCTCTGTATAAATTTATGATTATAACTGTAATATTATATATAAATCTCTGCTGCATTGCAAGGGCTTTACCGCTGATTTTACACCCGGGCACGGATTTTTGGCGGAATTGACGGTGCTTTCACACTTTGTTTAAGATATTTTAACCAAATCGTTGATTTATTGTGATATTCTAATGTATAATGATAAGAAAGCATATAGATCGAGGTACACAAAATGGCTTTGTATGAAAACAACACTTGCCCGGTCTGCGGCAAGCAGTTCCAACCGGGTGACGATATTGTTACCTGCCCGGAATGCGGCACCCCCCATCACCGGGCGTGCTACCGGGAGCTGGGGCACTGCGCCCACCAGGCACTACACGGTGATGGATACGCCTTTACCCCGGCGGATCCGCCTGCGGAGCAAAAATCAAGCGCGCCTGCCGACGATACCCACACCGCTGCCCCGGAGCAAAAAAAGAAATGCGTGGCCTGCGATGCCGAGCTGGACGGAGACGCCGTCTTTTGCACCCACTGCGGCGCTCGACAACCGGGTGCGGGCGAAAAGTATCGCCCGCCTATCCTGCAGGATACGACACCGGATCCCAGCCAATACCCGGGCACCATCGAGGGTGAAGCGGCCGCCGATGTGGCAGCGGTGGTACGCACCAACACCGGCTACTTCCTTTCCCGGTTCAGACGGAATAAAAAGGTCGGATGGAACTGGGCGGCCTTTCTCTTTGGCCCCTACTACCTGTTCTTCCGCAAAATGTATAAAGAGGGCACGGCGGCGCTGGCCATTCGCTTTGCCGCGGCACTGATCGTGCAGGGCGCCTACGCCAGCCAATTTGCCAAGCTCACCGACTTTATGAGCACCAACTACACTGCCCTTATGCAGGGCAAAATACAACCGGACGCAGCGCTGGTGGAGCCTTATACCCGGCTGTAGCATCATGATGGGCGTAGGCTGGCGATCCACCTGGTGATCGCCCTGTTTGCCAATCGGCTGTACCACAGAAAAGTATTTACCGTGCTACAAACGGTGGATGATCGACTGCAGGACGGCGCCATCTTTCGTCAAGCGCCCATGCTGCCGGAGCAAATGCGTCTGACCCAGGATGAAATGCGCCGCATGTATCTGTCCAAAATGGGCGGCACCAGCGTGTTTGCGCCGATTATGGCGTTTCTAATTTTGGACATGATCTCCGGACTGCTGTCCAGCATATTGTAAAAATACCGAACGAGGAAAAGAAAAATGAAAATTAAAAAAGCAATCATTCCCGCAGCAGGGCTGGGTACGCGCGTGCTCCCCGCTTCCAAAGCCGTGCCCAAGGAAATGCTCAACATTGTGGATAAACCCGCCATTCAGTACATTGTAGAGGAGGCGTTCGCCGCCGGGATCGAGGATGTGCTGATCATCACCAACCGGGGCAAGGGGGTCATTGAGGACCACTTTGACCACGCGGTGGAGCTGGAGCACAAGCTCTCTGGGGATCCAAACAAAGCGGATCTGTACCGAGATGTGCTGCAATGCTCTCAAATGGGCAATATTTATTTTATCCGCCAAAAGGAGACCAAGGGTCTGGGTCACGCGGTGCTGTGCGCCAAGAACTTTGTAGGTAACGAGCCTTTTGCGGTGCTGTATGGGGACGATGTAATCATCAGCGACGACCCGGTCACCGGCCAGCTTTGCCGCGCCTATGAGAAATACGGCAAGGGCGCTGTTGGCGTAAAGGAAGTGCCCACGGCGGATATTACCAAATACTGCTCCTTGGCGGTTGCGCCGCTGGAGGGCAACTGCTTCACCTGCACGGATATGATTGAAAAGCCCCGGCCGGAGCAGGTAATGAGCAACTACTCCATTCTGGGCCGGGTGGTACTGCCTCCCTCTATTTTTGAGATTTTGGAGCACACCCCCAACGGCGCCGGCGGCGAATTGCAGTTGACGGACGCCATGCGCACCCTGGCGCGGCAAGAGGGCGTAGTGGCTGTGGACTACAACGGCACCCGCTACGATATGGCAACAAATTCGGCATTTTGCAGGCCAATATTGAGGTGGGTCTGCAGCACCCGGAGACCGGTGCCCGCCTGAAAGAATACATCAAGAACTTAGCAAAGGAACTTTAATACTTATGATCAAACTGGAACGCACTTCCGTCACCAATTTTGACAATGCCATGCGCGGTGCCCGCAATCCCATGAACTCCTGGGGTCGTTACGACTCCTACTATGACGAAGACGGCAACTTTGTCTTTGGTCCCAACGACCTGAGCCTGGCCAAGCGCCTGTGCAAGGCCGGCACCGACCACCGCAAATTCATTCGTATGATCTTCGTTACCGTGGATGTAACCGCCCCCATGTACTGGTGGAAAGAGTATGACACCTACAAGGTGGGTACCGTTGCCAATTCCACCTCCACCATGCACAAGATTGCCTCCAAACCCTTTGAGCTGGCGGATTTCTCCGTAGATCACATGGATCAGCGGGGGCTGGACGCAATGGAAAAGGTGATCCGCACCCTGGAGCAGCTGCGCCTGGAATACCTGGAGACCAAGGACAAACAAACCTGGTACACCATGATTCAGCTGCTACCCAGCTCCTATAACCAAATGCGTACCTGTACGCTAAACTATGAGACCTTAGCCAACATTTATTTTGCCCGCCGCAGCCATAAACTGGATGAGTGGCACACCTATTGCGACTGGGCGCTGGAGCTGCCTTACTTTAAGACCCTAATCGCAGATACAAAGGACTGACAACACCATGAACCAACAATACGATCCGTTCGGCAGACCCACAAACGGCGCTGTGCCGCCCAATAACGGTCAAACGCCGCCCGGTCAAAGCCCCTACAATAACTATAACAATCCCGGCGGTTATCCGCCCCCGGGCACCGGCTATCGACCGCCGTACGGCACCTATGGGCAGGACCCTCGGCAGGCTGCCTACTTTCAGCGGGAGAACCGGCGTCGCTTGGCGCTGCGCGCCCAAAAGCAGGAATTGCGCCGCTTTGGCAACTGCATTGGACTGGCGATTTTAGCCTACTTCATCTTACAACTGCTGTTTTCCCAGCTGCTGTCTGTATTGCACCTGAAGGATATCTATGAAAGCTCAACGGTTTTTCAAAGCTGCTTTAGCCTGCTGTTCATCTCCGTTTGCAGCGTGGCGGTTCCCTTTGGCGTAATGGCACTGATCAACCGCCGCCGCTACACCGGTCCGGTAATCCCCACCCGCTCCCTGCGCACCGGTCAAATGGCGTTGTGGGTCAGCTTTGGTATGCTGTGTTGCGTGGGTGCCAACTTTGCGGTCACCTTTGGAGTGATCCCGCTGTTTAAGGCCTTTGGCTATGGATTAACCTCCAACAGCGCCGGCGATCCCAACTCCGTTTTTGCCTGCGTGATCGCCTTAATCGGCACGGCCATCGTACCGGCTATTTGCGAGGAATTCGCCATGCGATGCTGCTGCGTGCAATTGCTGCGCAAATACGGCAATGGCTTTGCGGTGCTGAGCATCAGCATCGTATTCGGCCTGCTCCATGGCAATGTGATTCAATTTGTCTTTGCTTTTTTGGTGGGTCTGATTTTGGGCTATATCACCGTCAAAACCGACAGCGTTGTGCCTGCGATCCTGGTGCATGCACTGAATAACGGTATGTCCGTAGTCGCCGGCATTGTGCGCTACGCTGCCACCGACAAGGCCGCCGACTCCGTCACCGTGGGTATGTATGTGTTTTGGCTGCTGGTAGGCGCTGCCGCCACCATTAACTACTGGTAAAAAAGCAGCTGTACACCCCAAAAACCAAGTGGCACCGAACCCGGAAGCCCCAACCTTTGGCCAGTGCATGGGCGCGTTTTTTGGCACCCCGGGTATGATCGTATCCTTTATTCCGCTGGTGGTATTGACCATCTTTTCCATTCAAAAGCTGTGATTTTATGACAACGGATCAACAATTTATGTCCCGGGCGCTGGAACTGGCCCGGCAGGCCGCGCTGGAGGGTGAAGTACCCGTTGGCGCCGTGGTGGTGCTGGACGGCCGGATCATTGGCGAGGGACGCAACCGGCGAGAGAAGAGCCGCAACGCCCTGTCCCATGCAGAATTAGAGGCCATTGACGCGGCCTGCAAAGCCTTAAACGGCTGGCGATTGTGGCAATGTGACTTATATGTCACATTGGAACCATGCCCCATGTGCGCCGGTGCCATCATCAATGCCCGCCTGCGCCGGGTGATCTACGGCACCACGGACCCTAGGCCGGTCCTTTGGTCCGTGATCGACTTTAATTCCCTGCCCTATAACCACAAGCCGGAACTGGTGTCCGGTGTGCTGCAAGGGGAATGTGCGGGTGTGCTCAGCGACTTCTTTGCCACCCTCCGGGCTCGCCGCAAAGCAGAATCCGCAACCAAAACAGAATAATAAAAAAAGAACACGGAAGCACCGTTTGGCGCCTCCGTGCCTTTTTTTGCGGCTTACGCCGCCGGGAGCCGCCCTGCACGCGGCTCAGTTCTACATTTGTCCGCTTATTTCATGGACTCTTCGTAGGCCTTGATCATTTTCTTAACCATCTGGCCGCCTACGGAACCGGCCTGCTTAGAAGTCAGGTCGCCGTTGTAGCCCTGCTTCAGATTTACGCCCACTTCAGAAGCAGCTTCCATCTTAAAACGGTTCAGGGCTTCCTTAGCCTCGGGCACAACACTCTTGTTGCTTGCCATTGCGAATACACTCCTTTTTCGTAAACTTGCGTTTGCACCAATAGTGTATGTGTCGCAAAGACAAATAAAACTGAAAAATTTTTACAGTTGGCTGGCAACGAAGCGTTTCGTTTTGCCATCTGTTTTTTAACTTTTGCACAAATGACGCAGTCGCGCATTCGCCGGGAAGCATTTGCTGCAATACTCCCCGGAGAGCGGACGGAAGGGATAACCCACCGCTTTCTCGCTTAAATGCCCGCGGCGCTACGGCAAGTGCACGGCGCTAAAGTTGATGATGTGTTTATGAAATGCACGCGGCGGAGTCAAAAGACTCCGCCGCCATATTGTTCGCATTCTTTTTTTCGTTTATCTGATTACTGCACTTCCTGCACGGTGGTCTCCGGCTTAGTTGTGCTTTCCGGCTCCGTGGTGGTCTGTTCGGCGCGTACACCTGAAGCACCACCTCGCTGCCCGCGGCAACAGTGCTTTTGGCGTCCGGGGTCATACCGTACACACTCTTCACGGTGCCCTCTTTATAGCTGCCGTCGTTATAGACAGTCACTGTGGTCACCTTAAAGCCCTTTGCCTCCAACTGCTTCTTGGCTTCTGCCACATCCAGACCGCCTACATCCGGCACTTCCTCTGTCTGAATCCCCTTGCTCACCGTCAATACAATCTGGGTGCCCTGGGCCACACTCTCGCCCTTCTTCACGCTTTGCGCGATGATCACGCCTTCCGCTGCTTTGTCTGAATACTGGGCGTCATAGGTGATGGAAAACTGCTTGTTCCATGCGCCGTTGTTCTTAATGTCACTCTGGGTGTACCCGGCAGACACAAAGTCCGGCACAGTATAATTTACAGAGGAGACAGTCTGCGTGGTATTCTCTCTGCCATCCACCAGACCGGAAAACTTTACCACATAAATACCCGCTGCCACGGCAGCCACAATCAGCACCACCAAAATAATAATGACGGCCTTATTTTTGCCGCCCTTGGGCTTTTCTTTCGGAGGGGCACTGTGGCGCACATCCGGCTGGGGTGCAGGTTGAGACTTTGGCTCCGGCTGGGGCGGCTGGGCTGCTTCCGCTGCTTGAGCCACCACAGAAGGTGCCGCATTGAGCAGCTCCCGCAGACGTGCTGCGCTCTGTGCCCGGTTCTCCGGGTAGATCTGCAACCCGGCGCCAAGGGCACGAATTACATGGGTGGGAATACTCTCTGCGATCTTGTTGGGAATCATCAGCTTGTCATTGGTCTCTCTGGACGGAGCATCCGGCGGATTGCTACCCACCAGTGCCCGATAAATACAGGCGGAAAAGGCATAAATATCCGTAGCCGGGCACATTTTCCGGTCATTGTCGTACTGCTCAATGGCGGTGTAGCCCTCGTTCAAATTAAATTCCAGATCCGACTGCACCGTATTGCACTGGGCGATACAAAAGCCTTAAGACGCACCTTACCGTCCGGGCACAGCAGCAGATTGTCCGGCGTAATGGAGCCGTGGATCACGCCCCGGTCATGGAGCGCCTCCAGGGTGGTGAGCACCGGCATAAACATAATGCGCGCCTGCTCCCAAGGAATGTAGCCCTCCGGCGTGCGCAGCAAAAATTCACGCAAAGGCACACCGTCCACCGGCTGAGACACGGCATACACCGTCTCATTGGCGGGGAACACATCATACACCGGCAGTGCCGCCGCCAGGGTGCGCAGCTGCATCATGGTCTGCCACAAAGTGGTAAAAGACCGCTTATAGCCGTCAAATTCTTGCGAAAGCGCTCCCGCACATGCACCTCCCGGTTGCCCTCCAGCCGATTGGCAATACCCTTGGGCAGGAACTCCCGCACCACACAAGCGCCTGCAAGGTACGATCATAGGCGGCATACACCGCAGCGTCGCTCTCCCAAGCCTGCACATGGCCCAGCACATACCGGTCCTGAAGCACCGTGCGCAGGGGCAAAAAGCTGGTGTCGTTCTCCTGATCGTTATCAAACCCGCAGCCGGGGCAAACGCTGCCTGCGGTCAGGGGCGCAAAACAATTCATACACAGTCGATCTGTATTTTCCAAAAAAGATCCCTCCAAATCAAGACCTTATACTATAGCAGTTTTATAATAACAGCCGGTTGATTTTTTGTCAACCGCACTTTCGTAAACAATCGGTAAACATCCCCTACCCCGCCGGTTGAAACCGAACACCTTTTCGTGTATAATGAGGGATACAGAACAAATGAACCGAAGGAGTTTTTGAATATGAATTTTAAGCAGTTGCCAAACGGCATGTGCGAGGGCTTCGCCCTGCTGAAAAAATGCGATGTAAAAAAAGACCAAAAACGGCGCCGCTACCTGGATCTGGTACTGGGAGACAAAAGCGATGAGTTGCCTGCCAAACTGTGGACTATACGGACAACGGCCTGTTTGCCCCGGATATGGTGGTCAAGGTGCGGGGCACTGTGGAACAGTATAACGGTCGGGATCAGTTCCGTATTTCTCAGATCCGCCCGGCAGCGGACAGCGACAACTACAACCTGTCCGATCTGGTGCCCGCCAGTGAGGTGGGCGCGCCCAGATCTATGATATGCTGATGCGCCGGGTAAATGCCTTTCAGGACGCGGATTTTAAGGCCATTGTGTCCGGCATTATGGAGGACCATAAGGAGGCACTGGTGCGCTATCCTGCCGCTCTGCGGCTGCATCACGCCATAGTGGGCGGGTTGATGCTGCACACCGTGTCCATCGTGCGTCTGGCCGAATCCCTGTGCCAGATTTACCCCAATGTGGATAAAGAGCTGCTGCTCTCCGGCGCATTCTCCACGATGTGGCCAAGACATGGGAACTGGAGGCGAACAACCTGGGGTTGGTCAAGGGCTATACCACCGAGGGTGAGCTGATCGGTCACTTGGTCAAGGGCGCTATGTATATTGATGAAAAGGCACGCGACCTGGGCGTGGCACCGGAAAAGGCGGCACTGCTGGAACACATGCTATTGTCCCACCACGGTCAGCCGGAGTACGGCTCCCCCGTGCGGCCCATGTTTCTGGAGGCGGAGATTCTCTCTCAGCTGGACGCACTGGACGCCACAATTTTTGAAATTCACGCTGCCACCTCCAAGGTGGAGCCGGGCAAATTTACCGACCGGCAGTGGGCGCTGGACAATCGCAAGCTGTTTAACCACGGCCGCACCACCACCGAGCACAAGGTTAACTTAGGAGAATAACGCAATGGAAGTAACGCAAGAAAAGTGGACAGAGATTACCGTCACCGTCGATACAAAAGACATTGAGACCGCCGGCAACATTGCCAATATGGTGGTACCTTACGGCATTTATATTGAGGACTACTCCGCTCTGGAAGAGGAGACCATGGAGATCGCCCATATTGATCTGATTGAGGCGTCTCTGCTGCAAAAGGACCGCACCAAGGCATTATCCACATTTATATCAGCCGGAGGAGAACCCGGCAGAGGCCGTTTCTTTCTTGGAGGAGCGGCTGCAAAGCGCCGGTATCGCCTACACCCTGGGCACGGACTGTGCGCCATGGAAGACTGGGTAAACAACTGGAAAAATATTTTCATCCCATGCCGGTAGGCGACAAGCTGCTGATCCGCCCCACCTGGGAGGACGCAGACCCCACAGACGGCCGCAAGGTGCTGCACATTGAGCCTGGCCTGGCCTTTGGCACCGGGTCGCACCCCACCACCCGCCTGTGTCTGGAAACTCTGGAAAAGGTGGTCACCCCCGGCGCTACGGTACTGGACATCGGCTGCGGCAGCGGTATTCTTTCCATAGCCACTCTATTGCTGGGTGCGCAAACTGCCTTTGGTGTGGATATTGACAAACTGGCGGTAAAAACCGCCAACGCAAACGCATTGGAAAACGGATTTGGCGCAGACCGCTTTGTGGCCGTGGAGGGCAATCTGTCCGACAAAGTCAACGGGCAGTACGATATTATTGTAGCCAATATTGTGGCAGACATTATTATGCAGTTCAATCCCCAGGTGGCGCAGTTCTTAAAGCCCGGCGGCACCTACATTACCGGCGGTATTATCGATGTGCGGGAGGACGAGGTACTGGCCTCTTTCGCCGCCAACGGCTTTACCGTGCAGCAGCGATTTGAGGACAAAGGCTGGCTGGTATTTGTATTAAAGCACGAATAAGTCCGGCCTCCACCGACCGAAAAATCAGCCATCGGCAGTCGCAGACCCTACCGACTCTCTACGCTGTCCCATTACATCACACACAAAAACGCCCTGTACAAGCTGTACAGCGTTTGCTTTGCCGTTTTTTATTTTGCCTTAGTGGCGATCTCCTCGGTGATACGGGCGATAAAGTCCTCCAGGCTGGAGCACCCTCGTCGCCGTCCTTTCTGGAACGAACAGACACGGTGCCGGCCTCAATATCCTTGTCGCCGGCCACCAGCATATAGGGCACCTTCTCCATCTGCGCAGAGCGGATCTTAAAGCCGATCTTCTCGCTGCGGTCATCCACCTCGCAGCGAATACCGGCAGCCTCCAGCTTTGCCTTCACGGTGTTCAAATAGTCAATATGACGGTCCGCAATGGGCAGCAGCTTCACCTGCACCGGCGCCAGCCAGGTGGGGAACGCACCGGCAAAGTGCTCGGTCAAAATACCGATAAACCGCTCAATGCTGCCGAATACCACACGGTGGATCATAATGGGGCGGTGCTTCTCGCCGTCCGCGCCCACATATTCCAACTCAAACCGCTCCGGCAGCTGGAAGTCCAGCTGAATGGTGCCGCACTGCCAGGTACGACCCAAACAATCGGTCAGGTGGAAGTCCAGCTTGGGGCCGTAGAATGCGCCGTCGCCCTCGTTGACCTCAAAGTCATAGCCAAGCTCGGTAATGGCGTCCCGCAGGGCCTGGGTAGCAATGTCCCAGTCCTCCTTGGCGCCCATAGAGTCCTCCGGCTGAGTGGACAGTTCAATGTGATACTTAAAGCCAAAGGTGCTGTACACACTGTCGATCAGCTGTACCACGCCCTTGATTTCGTCCTTAATCTGCTCCCGGGTCATAAAGATGTGGGCATCGTCCTGGGTAAAGCAACGCACCCGCATCAACCCATGCAGTGCGCCGGACAGCTCATGCCGGTGCACAATGCCCAGCTCGCCCATACGCAGAGGCAGATCCTTGTAGGAGTGCATTTTGTTCTTATACACCAAAATACCGCCGGGGCAATTCATAGGCTTAATGGCAAAGTCTCATCGTCAATAACGGTGGTGTACATATTCTCTTTATAGTGGTCCCAGTGACCGCTGCGCTCCCACAGCTTGCGGCTGAGGATAATGGGGGTAGAGATCTCCTGATACCCGGCAGCCGTGTGAATCTGGCGCAGTAGTCGATCAACTGGTTCTTGAGGATCATACCCTTGGGCAGGAAGAACGGGAACCCGGGGCCTTCCTCCATAATGGTAAACAGCTCCAGCTCCTTACCCAGCTTGCGGTGATCCCGCTTCTTGGCCTCCTCCAGCATTTGCAAGTGAGCCTCCAGCATAGACGCTTGGGGAATGCAGTACCGTACACGCGGCAGAGCATTTTATTCTGGGCGTCGCCCCGCCAGTAAGCGCCGGTGGTGTTGGTTAACTTAAAGGCCTTTACGGCGGCAATGCTCATCAAATGAGGACCGGCGCACAGCTCGGTAAACTCACCCTGCTTGTAAAAACTAATGTGCTCGCCCTTGCCGGCGTGCTCGGCAATCAGTTCTACCTTATACGGCTCGCCTTTTTCCTCCATCAGCGCCGTGGCCTCCGCCGGGGGCAACTCAAAGCGCTCAATCTCCGGATTTTCCTTCACAATCTTCTTCATTTCCGCCTCGATCTTAAGCAAATCGTCGGTGGTAAAGGGCGTGTCGCCGCAGTCGAAATCATAATAAAAGCCGTTCTCAATGGCCGGGCCGATGGTCAGCTTCACCTGGGGATACAGGCGCTTAACCGCCTGGGCCATAATATGAGATGCGGTGTGGTTAAAGGTGCGGCGGCCGTCCTCCTCATCAAAGGTCAGCACTTCAAAGGCGCAGTCTTCGCTGACGGTGGTGCGCAAATCCCGCACCTGGCCGTTGATCCGGCAGCAGCAAGCTGCACGGTACAGACCCATAGAAATGTCCTTGATAATGTCCGCCGCCGTCATAGGTGCGTCATACACCTTAACGGAGCCGTCCTTTAGTGTAATGTTCATAACAATTCCTCCAAAAAATAAAAAATCACCCTGCATACACAGGGTGAATGAAGATCCACGGTTCCACCTGAATTGCACAGCAAGATGCTGTACCTCAAGGCCCGGATAACGGCAGGCGACCGGCCGGTATTGGCGGCGCTCCGGGGTGGTAAGCGACAGCTGCACCGTGTGCCCTTGCAGCGTACAGGCACTCTCTGAAAAACGGCAAAAAAACGGCGCTCTTGTCCCCATCAAAGCTTTCTCTATTTCTTATGGCTTATAGTAGCACCTTTTACCGTCCCTGTCAACCGAAACGGCCGAATTTTTTGCCTTTTTCTCCGCCTCCGGCGCAAACAAAAACTTGACAGATACCATATATAGGTGTATTATTATACAGAAGTTTTACATTTTGTTATGTAAGGTTTCTTTACAGAAATGCGTTAAAATGTAATTAAACTGTACCTTTTCTGATGATATTCGATTCGAGAGTTCCATCTCAAAAACGAGAAATTTATGCAGAAGGAGGTGCTGTTGATTATGAGTAATGTTGTGATTCCGGTGATCGTAGGCGCGGTTTGCGCCGCTGTTTTTGCCGTTTTAGGTTTCGTTTTGGGTGTGGCGCATCGCCGCAAGACCGCAGAGAAAGAGATTGGCTCTGCCACCCAAGAAGCCACCAAGATCATCAATAACGCTTTGGCCGAGGCAGAAGCTTCTAAGAAAGAAAAAGTACTGGAAGCCAAGGACGAAGTGCACAAGCTCCGCTCCGACGCAGACCGGGATATCCGCGAGCGCAGGAACGAAGTGCAAAGACAGGAAAAACGCCTGAACCAGAGAGAAGAGTATCTGGACAAAAAAGCGGATTCCCTGGAAGCAAAAAATGATAAAATCAGCGAAAAGCAAAAAGAACTTGAAAACAAATTACTCGAAGTCGATGGCATCAAGAAAAGCCAGTTTGATATGCTGGAGCGTATTTCAGGTCTGACCCAGGAGGAAGCAAAAAATCAACTGCTGGCCTCTCTGGAAGAAGAACTGGACACGGAAAAAAGCAAAAAAATCCTCGAATATGAGCAGATGACCCGGGACCAGAGCGAAGTGCTGGCGCGGGAGATCATCGGCACCGCCATTCAGCGCTGCGCCGCCGATCACACGGCAGAGACCACCGTCTCCGTTGTGGCACTGCCCAATGACGAGATGAAAGGCCGCATCATCGGCCGTGAGGGGCGCAACATCCGCTCCATTGAGTCCATTACCGGCGTTGAATTGATCATTGACGACACGCCGGAAGCCATCACCGTCAGCGCCTTTGACCCGGTGCGCAGAGAGATTGCCCGCCTGACCTTGGAGCGACTGATCCAGGACGGCCGCATTCATCCCACCCGCATTGAGGAGCTGTACGAAAAGGCCAAGCGCGAGGTAAATGCCACCATTAAGCAGGAGGGCGAGAAGGCTGTACTGAAAGCCAACTGCGGCTCCATTCACCCGGAGCTGGTGCGCCTGCTTGGCAAATTGAAATACCGTACTTCCTACGGCCAGAGCGTGCTCAAGCACAGCCTGGAAGTGAGTTATATTGCCGGGCTGATGGCTGCGGAACTGGGTGCTGATGAGCGACTGGCCCGCCGCGCAGGTCTGCTGCACGACATTGGCAAGGCTTTGGATCACGAGATGGAAGGCAGCCATATTGCCCTGGGCGTGGAATTTGCCCGCAAGTATAAAGAGAGCGAAGCCGTTGTGCACGCCATTGAGGCGCATCACGGTGATGTAGAGTGCAAGACCGTGGTCGCCTGCCTGGTTCAGGCGGCAGACGCCGTATCTGCCTCCCGTCCCGGCGCTCGCCGTGAGAATGTGGAGAACTACATTAAGCGCCTGCAACAGCTGGAGGAGATCTCTTGCAGCTTTGAGGCGTGGAGCGCGCTTACGCCATACAGGCCGGCCGTGAGGTCCGCGTGATGGTGAAGCCGGAAGTGGTATCCGACAGCCGTATGCCTTTTGTGGCCCACGAGATTGCCAAGAAGATCGAGTCCGAGATGGAATACCCCGGCCAGATCAAGGTCAATATTATTCGTGAGTCCCGTGCTTCCGATGTGGCAAAATAACAAACAAAAGGGACGGTCTTTCCGTCCCTTATTTTTGGAGGAATCGCAATGATCAAACATATTGTATGCTTTAAGCTGGCTGACCCCACCCCGGCAAATTGCCAAAAGGCAGCGGAAGTGCTCCGCTCCATGGATGGCAATGTACCGCTGCTGCGTGGGATTGAAGTGGGGGTCGATGAGCTGCGCTCCGGGCGCTCCTACGATGTGATCCTGCAGGTACTGTTGGACGATATGGCCGCTTTGGATGCTTATCAGCAGGACCCGTACCACTGCGGCGTGGTCAAGAAACACATGCACGCCGTGGCAGAAAACAGCATTGCCATGGATTACACGGTGGAATAAAAACAAGATCGCCGCACCGGCAGATAGTCACTATGGGACTATCTGCCATTTTTTGCCTTTTTTATCGTGGAAATAGACAAAAAAACAAGTGCCATTTTTGCCGCTTTGCCGAAAATATGTCGCTGTCCCCGCCTTGCATTGACACGACCCCTCCAAATGATAAAATGAATGTATCTAATAATATATAAATTTATATATAAAGAGGAGCAAATTATGGACCAAACCAAGGAAATTGACATTGATCTGAAAAAGATCTTCTTTATGATGCGCAAGAAGGTCGTTTACATTCTGCTGTTCACCCTGCTGGGGGGCATTGCCGCCGGTTGCTTTACCGAGTTCTTTATCGACCAAAAGTACACCGCCAAAATCTCCCTGTATGTGTACAGTGATATGGATCAGCTAAGCACCCAAAGTTCCATCAGTTACAACGACTACACCGCCTCCACCGCTTTGGTAAAAAGCTACCTTGCCGTACTGGAAAGCGACGCAGTGCTGGACAAGGTGGCGGAGAAAGTAGGGCTGACGGACGGCAGCACCATTAAGAGCAGCATTACCACTTCCCAGGACGAGGACACCAATGTGTTTTATGTGTCCGTCACCACGACCAATCCCAAAACCAGTCAATCCATTGCCAACGCCGTAGCGGAGGTGGCTCCCGGTGAGATTGCCCGGATCATCAAAGCCGGAGGCGCCAACGTGATCGACTATGCCAAGGAGCCAAAGACCCCCTCCTCCCCCAATATAAAGAGAAATATCTTTCTGGGGCTGTTAATTGCCTTTGCCGTCTCCTTCGTTTACTTCTTTGTACGCGAGGCGTTTAACGCCACCATCACCTCTGTAAAGGATCTGGAGCGTGAATTCCAAATTCCGGTACTGGGCACGATTCCCCGCCTGGTGGCCACCCGCGACAAGCAGGCACCGCCTACAGACAGCGGCCAAATTGCCCCGCCGGAACCCCCTGTATCCATGAAAGGAGATGCGTAACCATGGCACTGAGACGCAACAAGAAAAACCCGGACGAGCGCGGGTTCAGCCGTAACGATCAAAAGAAAATGCTGGCAGCAGACACCCCCTTTGTGATCAAAGAGGCCTACAATACCATCCGTACCAGCCTGCTGTTTACCCAAAAGGGCGAAAGTTGTCCGGTATTCGTGGTCACCAGTCCGGATGCCAACAACGGCAAAACCATCAACACCATTAACCTGGCTATCAGCTTTGCCCAAATGGGCAAGCGCACCCTGATCATTGACTCAGATATGCGCAACCCCACCATTCATCGTATGTTCAACATTCCGGTGACCAACGGCCTGTCTGAAATATTGGCCGGGCTGACAGATAACATCACTGTATCCAAGACCAATGTGGAAAATTTATCCATCCTCTCCTCCGGCAAAATCCCGCCCAATCCGGCGGAGTTGCTGGCCAGCTCCAGAATGGATCAGCTGCTGAGTTTTGTCAAGGGGCATTACGACTGCGTGTTTATCGACACTCCGCCGATTAACCTGGTAACGGACGCCAGCGCCTTTGCAGGCAAGGTCACCGGCTATGTGATGATCGTTAAGGCCGGCAATACGGACATTCCCGAGGTGCGATCCGCCGTTGACGCGCTGGAAAGCATCGGCGCGGAGGTGGTGGCTTCATCCTCAATGACGCCATCCCGGACCGGAAGAAATATTACTCCTACTACCATAAATATGACCGAAAGTACAAATACGGCTACGACTACGGTTACAGCTACAACTACAAATAAACACAGGAATGATCAAACTTGAAAAAGTGGCAAAAAGTTCAGCAAACAACTGAATATTTCGTCGATGGGATTGCACTGGTGCTGGCGACCCTGATCACCTATCTGGTATTTGGCAAAGGGTTGCACCGCATTTTGCTCTACACCGCGGACGAGTGGAAATCCTACTGCTTTATGATGTTTTTGGCCTACTCGGCCATCGCGGTCGGCTTTGCTCCTCCATTGATCTGGCCAAACGGCAGCGGGTGATGGAGCTGCTCGCTGTATTGCGTAACTGCTCGCTAACCTACATGAGTTTTGCGGTACTGTTGCTGGTGTTTAAGAATCCGATGATCGACTCCCGTTACCTGTTTATCGGTTCCTACCTGTTGTTCATCCTATTCTCTTGCCTGGGACGCTATGTGCTCAAGCGCGTGCTAACCAACAACTTCTCCAATTCCCGCAATGCCACACTGGTGGGTGTGGTCGCCACCCCGGACCGGCAGAGCAGTTTGTGCAATCGCTGCAAGAGGACTGGACCAAGCGGGTAGACGGCGTTACGATCCTAAATGCCGAAGCCTTTGCTGCCACAGCCTCCGTGGGTAACCCGGGCGCATACCGGGCCATGCACAGCCGCACGGTGGAGAAGCGCTGTTGCGGCGTGGCAATTCTGCCGGATCTGAGCAGCTTTTTAAGCTGGGTGCGCCTGTCCTCCATCGACGAGGTGTACATCAACTTCTCCGGCAAGAAGGCCAACTGGTCTACGGAGAATCTAAATGCCTTTATTGAAGAACTGGAAGATATGGGTGTGCTGGTGCACATCAACATCCCCACCCTGGAGCAGTTTGTAGAAGAAAGTAAGTTTAACCACATGCGCTGCGATATTGTGGCCGGCTACCCAATGGTGGGTGTATCTGCCGCCGTGCAAAATTCCAAAATGCTGGGACTGAAGCGATTTATAGACATTATAGGCGCCGTTGTGGGGCTGATCGTTTCTGCTCCCATTATTTTGCTGGTGGCCGTTCCCCTGCTGTTGGAAAGCCGGGGTGGCCTGTTCTTTAAGCAGCAGCGGGTGGGCAGAAACGGCCGTCTGTTCTATATGTATAAACTGCGGTCCATGTACGCGGACGCAGAGCAACGAAAAAAAGAATTTGAAGAAAAAAACCATATGCAAGGCCTGATGTTCAAGATGGACAATGACCCGCGGATTACCAAAGTGGGCCGCTTTATCCGCAAGTTCAGCATCGACGAGCTACCCCAGTTCTACAATGTACTGCGGGGAGATATGAGCCTGGTTGGCACTCGCCCGCCCACACTGGACGAATTTGAGCAGTACAGTTCTCACCACAAGCGGCGGCTGTCCATGCGACCGGGCATTACCGGGCTGTGGCAGGTTAGCGGCCGATCCCAGATTGAGGACTTTGAAGAAGTGGTGCGCCTGGACTGCCAGTACATAGACAACTGGTCCCCCAGCCTGGATATTAAGATCCTGTTCAAAACCTTAGGCGTGGTGTTTACCGGCCGCGGGGCACAATAAGGAGGGCGACCATGAAAATCGCAATGATCGGTCACAAGCGCATTCCCTCCCGAGAGGGCGGCGTTGAGATTGTAGTAGAAGCCCTATCCCGCCGTATGGTACAGCGGGGCCACCGGGTCACCGTTTATAATCGCAAAAGCCGTCATGTGGCCGGAACAGCCTTTGATGATCACAGCCGCTTGCACAACCTGGACGGGGTACAGATCCGCTGGGTGCCCACCCCGAACAGCAAAAAGCTCAATGCCATTGTGTACAGTTTTTTGCCACAGTGCGGGCGCTGTTCGGTGGGTACGACATCATTCACTTCCACGCAGAGGGTCCGGCGGCTATGGTGCCCTTAGCCAAGTGCTTTGGCAAAAAATGCGTGGTCACCATTCATGGCTTGGACTGGCAGCGGGCCAAGTGGGGCGCTTTGCCACCCGCTTTCTCCGCTTTGGCGAGCGTATGGCTGCCAAGTATGCAGACGAGATCATCGTGCTGTCTGCCAGTATGCAGCAGTATTTTGCTGACACCTATCACCGCCAGACCGTGCGGATTGAAAACGGCATTGACCCGCCGGAGACGGCGGACCTGTCCCCTCTGTCCCACTTTGGCTGAAAAAGGACAGCTATATCCTGTTTCTCGGTCGCATTGTCCCGGAGAAGGGCATCCACTATTTAATCGACGCCTACCGCACACTGCAAACAGATAAAAAGCTGGTGATCGCCGGTGGTGCCAGCCACTCGGAGGAATATTTCAATCAGCTGAAAGCCAAGGCCGCCGGAGATGCGCGTATCGTCTTTACGGACTTTGTGCAGGGCGCGCCCCTGGCTGCGCTGTACGCCGGTGCCTATCTTTACTGCCTGCCCTCGGACTTAGAGGGTATGCCCATCAGTCTGCTGGAGGCCATGAGCTACGGCAACTGCTGCGTCACCTCGGACATACCCGAGTGCACGGAAGTATGCGGTGACCACGGCTTTGCCTTCCAAAAAGGCAACACGGCAGACTTAAAGCGACTGCTGGAGCAGCTGCTATCTCAGCCGGACATGGTGAAGTGCTGCAAGGCCACTGCCGCAGACTATATTTTACAAAAATACAACTGGGGCCAAGTCACCGAGAGGACGTTGGAACTGTATGAACAGGTTAAAAGGGCAAAATAAAACCCACTTGCAATGGGTAGACAACACCAAGCTGCTGGCCTGCGAGGGAGCCATGAGATGAACATTCTCTTTATTAACAAATTTCTGTATCCCAAAGGAGGAACAGAAACCTATATGATGGGGCTGGGAGCGGAGCTGAGCCGCCGAGGCCACCGGGTAGAATATTTGGTATGGAGCACCGAGCAATTGCGTGGGCAACCGAGTCGGTGCCTACACCAAAGATACCGACTATCACACCGCCAACCCGGTAAAAAAAGTGAGCTACGCTCTGCGCACGGTATACTCTACCCACGCCCGGCGGCAGCTGCGCCGGGTGCTGGAGGATCTGCAGCCCCAAGTGGTACACCTGAACAACTTTAACTACCAATTGACCCCTGCGGTGATCTTGGAAATACGCGCCTGGGACAAAGCCACCGGACGACACACCAAGATCCTGTACACCGCCCACGACTACCAACTGCTGTGCCCCAACCACATGCTCAATCGGCCGGACACCATGGAGAACTGCACCGCCTGCTTGGGCGGCAAGTACACCCCTTGCGTGCAACACCGATGCATGCACGGCTCACGGGCTAAGAGCCTGCTGGGCGCTGCCGAGGCTACCCTGTACCGCAAGGCCCATACTTACAAAGAGATCGACCGCGTGATCTGCTGCTCTGCCTTTATGCAAAGCCAAATAGAAAAACATCCGGATCTGGCCGGGCGCACCCGGGTGCTGCACAACTTCTGCACCGTGCCGCCCCGCCCGCAGGTGGAAAAAGAAGACTATGTGCTCTACTTTGGCCGCTATGACAAAGAAAAGGGCATTGATACCCTTTTGGCCGCCGCCAAAGCGCTGCCTCAGCTGCACTTTGTGTTCGCCGGCAGCGGTACCATGGCAGAGGAAATTCAGCAACTGCCCAATGCCACAGATGTAGGCTTTTGCACCGGGGACGACCTATACCGCCGCATTGCCGCAGCCAAATGCAGCATTTATCCCAGCGTATGGTATGAGAATTGCCCCTACTCCGTGATGGAGAGCATTGCGCTGGGCACGCCGGTGCTGGGCACCAATATCGGCGGCATACCGGAGCTGATCGAGGACGGCAAGACCGGCGTGCTGCTGCCCCCCGGCGACACCAAGGCCCTGGGCGCGGCGCTGTGCCGCCTGGACCTGGAGCCGGAGCGACTGGCGGCCATGACCGCCGCCTGCCGGGCAGACACCTTCCTCTCCGTACAGGATTATACAGACAAGTTACTGTCTGACTATAACGCATAAAAATCAAACTGAAGAAAGAAGATCAGTATGGCTAAACGAACTCTATACGGCACTGTGATTGTTACCTATCGGTGCAACGCCCACTGCAATATGTGCGACTGCTTTAAGGACCCCACCCGCCCGGAGGAAGAGATCACCCTGGATGATATTCGCCTGCTGCCGGAAATGGCCTTTACCAACATCACCGGCGGCGAGCCCTTTATTCGCAAGGACATTGGCGATATTGTGGAGGCGCTGTACAAAAAAAGCAACCGCATTGTGATCTCCACCAATGGGTATTTCACGGACCGTATCTTGGAGCTTTGCCGCCGGTTCCCAAAAGTGGGCATTCGCATTTCCATTGAGGGACTGCAACAGACCAACGATACCATTCGTGGCATTCCGGACGGCTTTAATCGGGGCTACTCCACCTTAAAGAAACTGGTGGAAATGGGGCACCCGGATGTAGGGTTCGGCATGACGGTGCAGGACCTGAACTGTGAGGACCTGGTGCCGCTTTACAAGATCTCCGATGAACTGGGCATGGAATTTGCCACCGCCACCCTGCACAATTCTTTCTACTTCCGCAAAACGGACAATAAAATTGACGACAAATACAAAGTGGCCCAAAATTTTGAAGCGCTCATTAACGAGCTGCTGCACAGCCACAGCCCAAAAAAGTGGTTTCGTGCCTACTTTAACCACGGGCTGATCAACTACATATACGGCAACAAACGACTGCTGCCCTGCGATATGAGCAAGGACGCATTCTTTATCGATCCATTCTGCGATGTGATCCCCTGCAACGGCATGGCAAAGAAGGCCGTCATGGGCAATCTGCATGATATTGGCGACTGGGACACCTTGTGGAACAGCGACCAAGCCAAGGCCGTGCGCGCGCCACCAAGCAGTGCGACCGCAACTGCTGGATGATCGGCTCCGTCTCTCCCGCCATGCACAAGTACATTTGGGTGCCCGCCTGGTGGGTGGTCAAGCACAAGTTCCTAAAAGGCGGCAAATATTCCCTCAGCGAAAACGCCTTTATCCCGGAAGCGCAAAAGTAAGGGGACGCCTATGACCAAAATTGCTGTTATCCTTTGCTATTTTGGCAAGTTGCCGGAGAACTTTCCCCTGTTTGCGGAAAGCTGTCGGCGCAATGCTACCGTAGATTTTTTGCTGTTTACGGACGACACACCAATCCATCTGCCGGAGAATATGCACCTACACCCTACTACCTTTGCGGCGCTGCAAGCCGCGTGGCCGGGTGCTTTGACTTTGCCATTACCCTGCACACCCCCTATAAGCTGTGTGACTACAAGCCCGCCTACGGCGAAATTTTTGCGCCGGAGCTGGAGGGTTATGACTTTTGGGGCTACGGGGATATAGATCTGGTATTCGGCGATCTGCGAGCGTATTTTACAGAAGATAAGCTGCGAAAGTATGACAAGTTCTACGCCTTTGGCCACCTGTCCCTCTACCGCAACACGCCGGAAAACAACGCTGTCTACCGCCAAAAAGTGGGTATGGATTACCACAAGGCGTTCACCACCCGGGAGATCACCGTCTTTGACGAGGTTGCGGGCATTGCCGCCAAATACAAGGCGCTGGGACTGCCCTTCTATGACCGGCAGGACTATGCGGACATCTCCAAGGCCAGTGATCGACTGGCCATTACCGGGATCTACACCACCAGTGAGACCCGGCTGCATCCCAACTATCCGGAACAAATTTTTTACTACGACCACGGCCGGGTACTGCGGGACGCTTACCGAGACGGTCAGTGGCTGACAGACGAATTCATCTACATCCACATCAGTTCCCGCCGTCTGCCGCTGCATATTGACCCGGCGGCAGACACCTATTTTATCGGCAAAACCGGCTATGAGCGAAAACCGGGGTCACCACCCGGGCAGACATTGCCCGCTACAACGCTTTGGACCCGGCGGCGGACGAAAAGCAGCGCCGCCATCGGCAGCGGCTGGATCTGCGCCGCAAAATCAAAAAAGGTTTTATCCGTATAAAGGAACGCATTTGCAAATGAACATCTTACACCTGCAACTCAGCGGCGGTCCGGGCGGCATTGTCAGCCTGTGCCGGGATATTAACAAACACTCTGCCCATCACAATTTTTTTTACTTCTTTTGAAGGCGGTTCTATCGCCGATGAAATTGCTGCACAGGGGGGCACGGTACAAGTGGCCACCGGCGCCAAGAACCACCCGCTGAAGGCAGCCACCGACCTGGTGCGTTACTGCAAGGCGCACCGCATTGATGTGGTGGTGGATCATTCCGGCTCGCCCTACACCCGCTTTGTGCATATTTACGCCGCACGGCGGCTGAAAAAAGTGCGTTTTTTGCTGTATCTTCACTCCAACGCCTATTACAGCGCAGACAAAGGGATCAAAGAATGGGTCTATGCCCGACGCTGCGCAGCGCCGCCCGGCATTCTGCGGGGATCGTAGCCATCTCTCACTCGGTGGCGGAAAGCTATCTGCGTCGCTACCACCTGCCGAAAGACAAAATGCAGATGGTCTATAACGGCACGGACTTGCACCGCTTTATCCCCCATCCGGCACATACAGACACACCCCTGCGGCTGATTTATGTGGGGCGCATATTTAGAGACAAAGGCATTGACCTGCTGCTGGAGGCGCTGGCTGCCTGCCCGGCAGACGCCCCTATCACCCTTACGCTGGTCGGCTCCGATCACGGCGGCTATACAGAGCAAATGCAAGCCCTGACCGCCCGGCTGCACCTGGAAGATAAAGTGCAGTTCCTGGGCAGCCGCACCGATGTGCCGCAGCTGCTGCAAGCGGCCGATCTGTTTGTGCACCCGGCCACCTGTCAAGAGGGATTCGGCATTTCGCTGATCGAGGCTATGGCCAGCGGCGTGCCCTGCCTGGCCTTTCCCAAAGGTGCCATACCGGAAATCATCGGACCGGAGATCGACGGCTTTTTAACCGAAGAAGTCAGTGCCGCCGCCCTGACTGCGGGGATTAACCGGGCGCTGGAACTCTTTACCAAAGCACCGCACCACTGGCACACCCTGTGCAAAAACGCCCGGCAAAAGGCAGAACTTTTTCCATCGAACGAACGGTAGCGCAGCTGGAAGCGCTGTACCAAGAACAGTAAAATTATGGACAAAATCGGAATTTTAACCTTTCATCGAAGTGAAAATTACGGCTCCGTGCTCCAAGCCTGGGCACTGTGTCAACAGATCAATACCCTGCCCGGCCGCCAAGCGGAACTGATCGACTATTCCAACTGAACCCGGCAGCGATCGCCCGCCTGACTTTCCGTGACGGAGACGGCTGGGTAATGAAAGCCTATGACCGGGACGGCGGCGTGCTGCGCCGCATGGATTTGAAAAACAGCCTGTACTATAACGGCTTTATGGAGGGTTATCTGTACCGCACCGGCTGCTACACCTGCCCCTACGCCACGGAAAAGCGGGTGGCCGACCTGACCTTGGGCGACTTTTGGGGCATTGGGGAGGAAACGCCCTATCCAAATGCCGCCGCAGAACTGAAAAAGGGTCTATCCCTAATTTTGGTCCATACAGATAAAGGTCAAGCACTGCTGAACGCCTGCGCCCCGGCGCTGGTAACGACCCTGCGCACCCCGGAAGAAGCGGTCAAAAAGAATCATCAGTTGCGCCACCCCACCCCAGACAGTCCTGCGGCCCGACGATTCCACAACTTGTACGGCAAAAAGGGCGCAGCCTATGCCATTGCCCATTGCAATGAGAAAAAGCGGCGCACCCTGCGTCTGCGGCGTGCCATCCGGCATTGTCCGCCACTGCTGGCCCTGTGCCGCAAAATTCCCAAACTGCGAGATAAGCTATGATCGGTATTCTCATTCTCAATTACAAAAAATACCAGGTTACCGCCGACTGTATTCGCTCTGTGCTGGATACCGGAGACGGTCTGGACTACCATATCTATGTGCTGGATAACGGCTCCGGCAATGACTCTATTGCCTGCCTACAAGCCCGATTTCCAAACAATCCCCGCATCACCTGGATGGAAAGCGCGGAGAACACCGGCTACGCCCGGGGCAACAACCAAATGCTTTCCCGCGCCCGCAAAGACGGCTGCACCGCTGCGGTAATCGCCAACAGCGATATTGTCTTTTTGCCCGGCACCTTGCAGCAGCTGGCTGCGGACATCGCCGAAGGGCACCCCATTGTAGGTCCTCGGCTGCAATACCCCAACGGCAGCGGCAAAGCAGCGTCAAGCTGCGCCCCTACACCTACCGGGAATACCTGTGGACAGAAACCTATTTGCGCAATCTGGTACCCAAGTCCAAATTGCAGGCGCTGCGCCGCCAGCCCGCTACCCCGGGAGAGGTCTACTGGCTTTCCGGCGCGGTCTTTGCCGTAGACACAGCGTTCTTTCACCGGCTGGGTGATTTTGACCCCTATACCTTTTTATATTATGAGGAGTACATCCTCTCTGAGCGGTGCAAGGCACAGGGCATTGCCCTGTGGTTTGACCCTACGGTCACGGCGCTCCACTGCCACGGCGCCTCTGCCGGAGGTGCTGCAAACCTATTTACCCGACTGGAGAACTTACGCTCGGAGCTGTATTTTCTGCATATCTATCGGCACTGGAGCCACACCAAATTAAGCGCTGTGCGCTTTGTCCGCTGCTTGGAGGTGCTGTTTACCTTTGGCAAAGCCCGCAAGTGGGCGGACGCCCGCACCTACCTGCGCAAAAGCAAAATCCTGCTGAAAAAGGAACGAACGAATGAAACTTAAAGTCTCCACCAGTCCTTATACTTATTTCCTATTGCTGATGACCATTATGGACACCGGCTACTTTGTGTTGCTGAATATTCCCGGCCTGCGAGACACCGGTATGTGCGTATCGGTTTTTTGATCATCGCTACGTTGCTGGCCATGAACTGCTATATCAACAAAAATATCTACCGCACCCTGCAACCCTACTACAACTACCTAAATGTCTTTATCCTTTATTTGGTAGTATTTTATTTTGCCCATTTTATCTACGGTATGGTGCATTATACACAAAAGATCACATCCATTATCAATGTGTCCAGCTATTTAGGTATGTTCCTGCTGATCTATCTGTTTCTTTATGTATTCCAGCTAAACAGCGGCTATGATCAGCTGATAAAACCCCTGAGCTGGATCACCTATCCCTATATGCTGGTCATCACCCTGCGTGCGGTGATCTATAACTTTGCAGGTCGGGATCTGATGCCCTACTTGGGTCACATCACTCGCTCCGGGCGCCTGCGTTACAACATTCCTGCCCTGTGCGGTGTACTGTTCCTCTATTATTTTTACAAACTGCTGCAAAAAGAAACCCTGATGAAACACAAAATGGTCTATACAGGGCTGTTGCTTTTTACCGCCTTTTACCTTTACTATATCTGTATGACCCGTATGTATATGATTGCCTTTTTTCTGTCGGCACTGGTGATCTTCCTGTGCAAAAAGCGACCGAAAAACAAGCAGATCGTGATGGTCTGCGTGGCGATCATCTTGCTGGCCGTGCTGTACTTCTCCGGATTGATTCCTCGGTTCCTGGCCACTTTTACAGAAACAGGCGGTGAATACGGCGGCTCAACTTTGGCCCGGCAATATTCTGCCCGGTACTTCTCCGGCGTGGCAAAGGACCAACCCATCTTCGGTTTGGGCTTTCTCTCGCCAAAGCGGTACGAGAACTTTTGGATTTACTTTGGGCCCTCCGGCACCGCCTATCTGGACGATCTGGGTATTCGCAATATGTTCTACCACTACGGGGTACTGGGCATCGGTCTGGTGGCGCTGTCTCTGGGGCGTATGGTATACCTGGTGATGCGACTGCTCACCTGCCGAAACTATCCTCGCAAGACGCTGATGCTGGGACTGACGGCGTTTTTTGGCTGTCTGTGCGTATCCCTGTGTCCTTTTGATACGGTGCGCCTGCTGGGCTGATCTTCACCTGGTCCATGGCGGAGTACGACGCCCGCCTTTACTACTACCTACCCCGCAAAGCGGCGACAGAGACGGGGGGCGATACGCGGTGAAGGCCCTGTCCGACAATAAACAAACCACCATCAACCTGATTACCAGCCTGGCAGCCTTTGTGATCAATGCCGGAATCAGCTTTGTACTGACTCCGTATATACTGGAGAAGCTGGGCAACGAAGCTTACGGCTTTATCGGTCTCGCCTACGACTTTGTCAATTATGCCGGCATCCTTACTCTGGCACTGAATAGTATGTCCTGCCGGTTCGTCAGCTACGAGTACCACCGGGGCAATAAAGAAAAGGCAGATATTTATGTAAACTCCATCTTGGGCGCCAATCTGATCCTGGCCGGTGCCATCACGCTTTGCGCCGTCTTTATGGTATGGAAGCTGGAGTACATACTCACCATTCCCAAAGCGTTGATGTTCGATGTTAAGCTGACCTTTGCCATCGTCTTTATCAACTACATTTTTGGCATCTGCTTCTCCGTCTTTAACAGCGGCACCTTTGTAAAGAACCGGATGGATCTGTACTACCTGCGCAACCTGTTTTCCTATGTGCTCAAGCTGGTGCTGACCATTCTGATCTTCACCTTGTTTGATGTGCGCATCTTCTTCATTGCGCTGACCACTCTCATTTGCAACGCCTATATGAATGTGGCCACTTATATTCTAATGCGCAAGCTGTTGCCGGACTTAAAGCTGAATCTGCGCAAATTCAAGTGGAAAACCCTGTCCGAAGTGCTGCGCTCCGGGGTATGGAATTCCGTGCAGAGCCTGTCTGATCTGATGATCTCCGGGCTGAATTCCCTGCTGACCAACCGATTTATCGCACCGCTGCGGCGGGTATCTGCAATCCTCCAAGACCATTCCCAATTACATATTACAACTGGGGCAGCAACTGGCCCAAGTGTTCTCGCCGAAATTCACCATTCTGTACGCCCAGGGCGACTATGATCGACTGGTCAAGGAGGCCAAGCGCTCCATGCGACTGGTGGGCTTTATCATCTCCACCCCGGTGGCCGGTTTATCGTCTTTGGCTACCAGTTCTATGCCCTGTGGCTGAAAAACTATTCCCCGGCGGAATTGCAGATCGTACAGACTGTGTCTGTGATTACCACCATACCGTACCTGTTTAGCTGCGTGGCGTTCCCGCTGATTCAGATCAACACCGCCTGCAACAAGGTGCGCACCCCGGTGCTGGTGGCGCTGGCCGCCGGTATTGCCAATATCTTAGTGGTGTTCCCCCTGGCAAAGCCGACGCCCTGACCTGAATGTGCTGGCCTGCTGCACCGCCGCCTTTACCATTCTGCGCTACGGCGTATTCCAGCCCTACTATGCGGCCAAAATACTGGACCGCAACCGTCTGTTCTTCTACGGCACGCTGTTGCGCAATGTGCTGGCCACCGTCGTCATCGGCGTGGTGCTGTATGCTGCCAAGGGGCTGTTCACCTACGGCAGCTGGGGTCACTTCTTCATCGCCATTGCCCTGTGCGGGGCAGTGGGATATGTGCTGGCTTTCTTCCTGTTGTTCAATCCCGGAGAGTACAAAGAGATCGTCCACATGTTTCTATCAAAAATTAAGAAAAAAACTGCATAAATGCAAACAGTGCCTGAGCCAAAGCTCAGGCACTGTGTTTATGTTACAGACTTATTTGTTTTGAATGTAGGCGTCAATGGACTTGGCGGCAATTTGCCGGCGCCCATGGCCTTAATCACGGTGGCGGCACCGGTAACCGTATCGCCTCCGGCGAATACGCCGTCCCGAGAGGTGCGGCCGTTTTCATCTGCCACAATTCCGCCCCGGGCATTTACCTCCAGCCCACCGGTGGTGGACTTGATCAGCGGGTTGGGGGAAGTACCAATGGCCATAATCACGCAGTCCGCATCGATCACAAAATCCGAGTCCGGCACCGGCACCGGGCGGCGTCTGCCGGTGGCGTCCGGCTCGCCCAGCTCCATCCGGATGCACCGCACGCCGGTTACATTGCCGTCGTCGCTGCCCAAAATCTCTACCGGGTTGGTGAGGGTTTGGAACCGGATTTGCTCCTCCTGGGCGTGCTGCACTTCCTCCTGCCGGGCAGGGATCTCCTCAAAGGAGCGACGGTAGAGCACATACACTTCCTCCGCACCCAGCCGAATGGCAGAGCGAGCCGCATCCATGGCCACATTGCCGCCGCCTACCACGGCCACCTTGCGGGCGTGGTAAATGGGGGTGGTGCTGCCGGGCTGGTACGCTTTCATCAGGTTTACCCGAGTCAGGTACTCATTGGCAGAGTACACCTCTTTCAGGCTCTCGCCGGGAATGCCCATAAACCGGGGCAAACCGGCACCGGAGCCGATATACACCGCCTCAAAACCATCCTCAAACAGATCGTCAATGCTCATGGAGCGACCGATCACCACATTGGTAACAATCTTTACACCCAGCGCCTTTAAGCCGTTTACTTCCAGCTCCACAATCTTCTTTGGCAATCGGAACTCCGGAATGCCGTACACCAGCACACCGCCGGCAATATGCAGCGCCTCAAACACCGTTACATCATAACCCAACCGGGCCAGATCGCCGGCGCAGGTCAATCCGCTGGGACCACTGCCGATCACGGCTACTTTGTGCCCGTTTTGTTCCGGTACGGCGGGCCATACTTTGCAGTGGCTGTTGTGCCAGTCTGCCACAAAGCGCTCCAGTCGACCGATGCTCACCGCGTCGCCCTTAATGCCCCGCACACACTTGCTCTCGCACTGGCGCTCCTGGGGGCACACCCGGCCGCAGACTGCCGGCAGGGAGCTGCTTTCGCTGATGATCTGATAGGCGGCCTCAAAGTCGCCCTCTGCCACCTTGGCGATAAAATCCGGAATATGAATCTGCACCGGGCAGCCGGAGATACAGGGCTTGTGCTTGCAGTGCAGGCAGCGCAGCGCCTCGTCCATGGCCGTCTGCGCATCGTAGCCGGTGGCTACCTCTAAAAAGTTCTTGTTGCGCACCAGTGGCTCCTGGTGAGGCATTTCATTGGCCTTTAAGGGATTCATCAGTCCTGCACCTCCTGTCGCAGCAGGTTGCAGTCCGCTTCCCGCTCAAAGTCTTTATACAGCGCAGCCCGTTCCATAGCCGCGTCAAAATCCACCAAATGGCCGTCAAACTCCGGCCCGTCCACACAGGCGAACTTGGTCTCACCGCCCACCAGCAGACGGCAGCCGCCGCACATACCGGTGCCGTCGATCATAATGGGGTTCATAGACACAACGGTGCGGATCCCATACTTCTCCGTGGACTTGCACACGAACTTCATCATCACCAGCGGGCCGATAGCAATCACCAAATCGTATTGCTCGCCGCTTTGGATTAGGCTTTCCAGCGCGTTGGTCACCAGCCCCTTTTCACCTACGGAGCCGTCGTCGCTCATGAGCACATACCGGTCGCTGACTTTCTCAAACTCCTGCTGCAAGATCACCAGATCCTTGGTACGGAAACCCACAATGCTGTGCACCTGGGCGCCGTTCTCGTGCAGCGCCTTGGCCACCGGGTACGCAATGGCGCAGCCCACGCCGCCGCCAACCACAGCCACCTTGCGGTAGCCGGTCACCTTGGTGGGATTGCCCAGAGGGCCTACAAAGTCCTGTAAGCTGTCGCCCACCTCCAGCCGTGCCAACTGCTTGGTGGTAGCGCCCACCAGCTGGAAGATAATGGTCACCGTACCGGCGGTGCGGTTATAGTCCGCCACCGTCAGGGGGATACGCTCGCCCCGGTCATCCACCCGCAGAATCACAAACTGACCGGCCTGAGCTTTCTTTGCCACATAAGGCGCCTGAATTTCCATACGCACAACAGTCGGGTTCAGCACCTGCTTGGCAACGATTTTATACATAGAATCACCTACTTGAAATTAGACATTTTTCAGAAAAAACGCCGCATAACCCGTATGCAGCGTTTTTGATATTATACCAATTCCCGCTTATAAGTCAACATTTATCAACCGGAAATCGGAATTTTTAAGAATCGTTAATAAATCTGCATTATTTTGGATGGTTTTTTTAGTAATAATTCCGCCCCTTGCCAAATGCTCCGGGGTGTGAAAGTCGGAGCCGGAGACCATCAGCTTGCCGTTCTCTTTGGCCCACGCCAGCGCCTGGGCGTTGCGCCGATCGTCCGTCTTGCCGTTATACACCTCTACCCCGTCAATATTCTTCGGGTCCGTGCGGCGAATACCTACACGGAAAGGGTGCGCCTGGTAAATGAGAAAGCCGTTTTGCTCGCACAGAGCTTTGACCCCCGGCTCCCACACATTCATCAGATTGCCGGCGTTCTTGACAAAATCCTCCGTCACGCCGTAGATCAGGTAGTCGTTGGCGGTCCAGTAGTGGCGCAGCTCCATACCCAGCAGCACAGTAAAGCCCACCGGGGCCACCGCTTGCATCCGCCGATAACCGGACAGGTAAAAATCCGCCGCCTTTTGGGGGCACGCCAGCCGGTGAATAGGGAAGGTCATGGGGCTGTAATGGTCCGTAACCACAATGCCGTTGTACCCGGCCTCCACATACATCTCCACAATCTTTTCCGGCTCTACCCGCCCGCAGCGGCTGACGGCGCCGGTGTGGCAGTGAAGCTCATACTTATATTCCATAGCCTGCCTCCCCTTCATATCTAAAAAATATTATATGCCCTTTTGCCTCTGCCGTCAATCGTGCCGTCTTTACAAAAATCAAGGAATATGTTATACTTTTTTTAACTATTTTGGTAAGAAAAAGGGGTAAAAATGAATAAAGAGAAGAAAAACAGCTTTCTGTTCTCCGTAGTGATACCGGTCTACAAGGTGGAGGACTATGTGGAGGAAACCATTCAGTCCGTTTTGCAGCAGACCATCGGGTTTGAAAAGCACATTCAAATGATCTTAGTCAACGACGGCTCGCCGGACAACAGCGGCGTCGTGTGCGAAAAATACCGGGATCTGTATCCGGAAAACATCCTGTATATTGAGCAGGAGAACCGGGGCGTCAGTGCCGCGCGCAACAACGGGCTGCAATATGCCACCGGAAAATACATCAACTTTTTAGACTCGGACGACAAGTGGGAACCGGACGCGTTTGAAAAAGGTCTTGCTTTATTTAATAAGTATGGCCAACAAATTGATGTGGTCGCATATCGATTGAAATACTTTGAAGCGCGCACCGGACTGTCTCACCCACTGAATTATAAATTTGATAATGACCGAATTGTAGACATTATAAATGAACCGACTGCACTGCAAATGCACGCTGCGTCCTGTTTGATACGCAGATCGGCCATTCAGGTTTTATTTCAGTCCCAACTAAAATATGGCGAGGATGCCCTCTTTATTAACCAAATTATCTTGGAAAAGAAAAAGTATGCCATGTTAGCCTCTGCGCATTATCTTTATCGCAAGCGATTTAGCGAATCCTCAGCCATTGACACCAGCCATTATCGGATCGAATTCTATCGGCAAACACTAACCAATTTTCACGATGTGATGATTGCATATAGCCAAGAAAAGGCCGGTGCAGTATTGCCCTATGTGCAAAATGTACTGGTTTATGATATTGGTTGGCGTGTGCGCAAGCCCCATATTGAGGAGGTCATGACAACCGAACAATACGCAGATTATACTGCGCATATTGGGCGAATTTTGTCCAATGTAAAGGATAAAGTGATTCTTTATTCCCCTACCCATCGCTCCATCTTTACTAAATTTGCCATGCTGCAATTAAAAGACGGCACGGATCCGTTGGAGCATCTGACCAAAAAAGGCAAAAAACTGGTCTATAACGGTACAAAAGTCATCAACATCGCAACCAATACCAAAAATTGCGAAATTTTCTTTATGCACCATGAGGGTAATCAACTGCACATTCGCGGATTGATCAAGAAATGGATCGTAGATGCCCCATGCACTTCTAAATTTGTTATTGCCTTTGCCGGTAAGGAATACACGCCAAATTTAGTCCTTTATCCACACGACAGCGAAGAGAATATGTTTGGCACGCACAACAGGCATTATGAATTTTATGTGCACATTCCCTTTGACAGCGCCTTTATCCCCGGGCAAACTCGCTGGGTGCGCCCCCGACTGTACTTTGGAGACAGCAAGTGTGATGTGGGCACCGGCTACGGCGGGCGGCGGTTCCTGGCCACCAAGCAGTGCGACAGCGCCTACCGTATGATCGACGGCTATGTGGTGCTGGCAACCCCCCAGGGGCTGAAGATCCAAAAGCCGGGGGACGAAAAAGCCACCCACCGTGCGCTGGAGCGCCGCTATCTGAAGTGGCTGTGGCACAACAAGCAAAAGCACATTGTATGGCTGCGGCTGCTGTACCAATTCTTGGCGCCCCGGCACAAAAAGCCCCTGTGATCGTCAGTGACCGGGAGGAAGTGGCCGGTGATAACGGCGAGGCGTTCTTCCGCTTTTTGGCAAAGGAACAGCCGGCGGATATTGACTATGCCTTTGTGATCAACAAAGATTGCCCCGACGACAAGCGCATGCGCCGGTACGGGCGGGTGCTGCACTTTGGCACCCTGCGGTACAAGCTGGCCTTTTTACTGGCAGATGTGATTCTGTCCTCCCAGGCTAACGAAGCAAATCTTAATGCTGTTTCGTATGCCGACAGTCTATATTTGCGGGATCTGGTACACTTTGACTTTGTCTTTTTGCAGCACGGGATCATTATGAACGACCTGTCCAAATGGCTGCAAAAGCGCAATAAAAAATCGACCTGTTTGTCACCTCTGCTCCGGCGGAGCAAAAATCCATCGTAGAGGGCAATTACGGCCTGGAGCCGTCACAGGTGATTCTTACCGGTCTGCCCCGCTTTGACCGGCTGGTCAAAGCTAAGGACCGGCGGCAAAGCAGGTGCTGCTGATGCCACCTGGCGCAAGACCGTGCGGGATATGCTACAAAGGGACCCGGAGCATGCAGAGGAGCTGCTGACACAGACCGACTTTTATCAGTTTTATAACAGTCTGATCCACCACCCTGCCCTGCTGCAAAAAATGCGGCAGCTGGGATACAGCGGCAAGTTCCTGCTGCACCCGATGATGCAGGACTACACCGACTGCTTTACCGGCAGCGATGTGTTCCGGATCGCCACGCCCACCGACTACCACCGTCTGTTTACCGAGGGGGCGCTGCTGGTCACCGACTATTCCAGCACCTTCTTTGACTTTTGCTACCTGCAAAAACCGGTGATCTACACCCAGTTTGATGAAGAAACTTTTTTGCAGGCCAAACCTACGACCGTGGGTACTTTGACTACCGGCGAGACGGCTTTGGCCCGGTATGTACGGACCTGGACAGCACCGTGGCCGCCATTTGTGCCGCACTGGACGCAGACTGTGCATTGCAAGCGCCCTACACCGATCGGGTGGCCCACTTCTATGCCTACCACGACGACCAAAACGCCCGGCGTGTTTATGACGCAGTGCGCAGCTACCAAGCCAAAAAATAAAGCAAAAAGAAAAGACCTGAAAGGGCATACGCCTTTTCAGGTCTTTTTTGTGTATCAATAGCCGTTGGATTTTAAGAACTGATAAATCCGGCGGCTGTTGTGGTTATCCCGGTAACGGAAATACTGCTTGGCCATTTTGCGGTACTTGGGCTTCATTTCAAAGCCCGATGCCGCATAACTGTCCAGGCAGGGCACCAGGTCCTCGACCTGTGTAAACCGGTCGCCAGGCAGTTGGGTGGTCATATCCAGATACGAGCCGTGCACCTGGTTATACAGGTCATAGTCAAACTGGTAATACACCACCGGCTTGTTCTGGTACAACACATCCCAGCACACACTGGAATAATCCGTCACCAGCAGCTTGCAGCGCATCATCAGTTCATTCAGCGGCTGCTGGCCAAAAGGAATACAGGTGACCCGGGAACTGATCTTGTCCTTAAAATTATCCATATACCGGCAAATTTGGGATGCAGATAAAACACCAGGCGGGTATGATTGCGCCGAAGCATCTCGTCCAGCGCCGGATCCGTCAACAAAGCGGAATAATTTTTGTAGTAATCGCTTTGCAGGAAGGTATCATTATCTACTTCTTCCAGCCAAGAGCGCCAAGTGGGCATCATCAAGATAAAGGGATCGTCCGGTGTGGACTTGTCCTCCAGCACATCCCAGCGGGCAAAGCCGGTAATGGCACATTCGCCGGCGCATAGCCAAACTCTCGTACCACAATGTCGTGCTCCGGCCGGGAGCAGGTAACGAAGTAGGTCATGGGACTGCTGCCCTTTTTGCCAAACAGCTGGTCCACCCGCTTCATTGCCGTTACGCCATGCTGCAAAAACAGCTCTTTCTTTTGCTTAATGGCTCGGCGCACGATGCTGGGTTTGGATCGCCATACATACAAATGGGAGGTAGAGTCCGAGGAAATGCAAATGCGCATGGACAGGGTCAGCAGCATGTGCTTGAGACTCATAAAGGGCACCACCTGGCGGCCGTAACCGGCCACATTCTTGTAGTCCGGCTCCCGAGGGTCCATAATATAATAGATATGCCGCCGCTCTTTCTCCGGCAAGTGCTCCATACAGTATTTGAAGAAATAGTAGCTGTTGTCCTGGGCGGTCTTACAGAACTTCTCATACACCACCCAGTTCTTTTGCCGCTGCCAAAGAGGACGGAACAACAAATACAGTGTATAGGCAGTAATCTCCCGCAGGCGCACCGCCGCCGTGTCGTACTCGCACAAGGGGCGATAACAGTAGCACAGCACACCCTTTTGCCAAAATACGGGAACAAAATATGCCCGCTGCCGGCGTTTGCCTGGCAGTTGGTAAAAAAGAGCTTCCACTTCAGCCCCGGGTCAGCGCACCGCAGCTTGATCCGGTGGGTACAGCCGTACTGCTCCACCTCCAGGCGAATATCCCAGTACACTTCCTTTAAGGGCAACTGTGCATTCAAGGGTAGGGTCAGCTGCACCCGGCAGCCATCTCCGCCGGTGTGGTGCGGCAGTCCAGGGGGATTTCAATCTTCTCCGTTAAAGAGCGATAAATCAGCTTGGCGCCTTGCACCTGCTCGCCGGCAGTATGGCGCAAATGCAGCCGGATATGGCACACATGGCCCTTGCAGGACAACCCGGTAATGGGCGCAGACACCGGCATACTCTCCAAGATCACATCCGGCGTGCACAGCAGCGCACTGAGATAGCCGGTATTGGGATCCAAATACGGCAGCAGCGCCATGGGGGTGGGCTGCGGGGTCAGATCCCGCTGGGCAAACTGGTCCCGCAGCACCGAATCCACACTGTTGCGCATGCTTTGCAGCTGCACTTCTCCGTACCCGGCAGGCAGACCGAATGTATCCACATAGGGATTATAATAGTATCCCTCGCTGTCAAATTGATTGCTTTCCCGCTTGGCAGCAGCGTACTTATCTGCGTCGGTAAACACCAACATTTGGGTGCGACCGTCGGCGGTGTTCTCACCTATCAACCAAACAGACAGCGCCCCCGGTTATACAGATCCAGGCCCTCGATCACCGATCGCACATCGTACTGCACGGTAGAGCGCTGTTTGCAGGCAAGTCCGCAAGAGACAGTATTGCCAGCTTGTCACTGAGCAGCGCCGCCTGCCGGGGCACAAAGTCCGCCGGGCAGGTGTAATCCACCCGGTAGCAGCCGTCCTTGCCACCGCAGGCAGTCATCCCCGCCGGGCGCAAAGTCGCCGGGTCTGCGGCACAACCTACGGCAAAACAGCCGTAATCCCGCCGATAGTCCCCGTCCAACTGCAAATTGGGAAAGGTGCGCTGCATATCCCGCCGCCGCACCCGCCGCTGCACCGCGCCACGCCCAGGTGGCAGAGCAGGTCCTCCACATAAGTGCGCGGGGTGGTCATGGTGGTAATCACATAAGTAAATTTGTCGTTAAATTCGTCGTGGAGCAAGGGGCTGATGTCCCGATTGAACCACTTGCGCTCCAGCAGCGCCACCGTGTGGTCGTCCGCCAGGCGCGCCAAGGTCTCCAGATCCGGGCGACCGTTCAGCGCCCGGGGATACAGCACCTGCCAGGTTTTCTCTTTGTTCTTGCCGTAGTCGATCACTTCCAGATCGCCGGAGTCGCCGGTAAAGGCCAATTTCAGCAGCTTTTCGCTAATATCCGGGCTGTCGTACTTTAAGAAAGTGCGGGAGTAGTCCGTGTCGCTGTAATCGTCCGCCAGGCATTCGCCGTCCCGCAGACAGCGGCCCAGTTCCTTGGCCGAGGTGATCTTGCGGAATGGCAGGTCCTGCACATCCAGGTACATTCCCCTGTCCGCGGTGTATTCCTTGTAGTCGTAGATAAACAGGATAATGGGCTTCTTGGTTAAAGAAAAGTCAAAGAACACGCTGGAGTAATCGGTGATCAGCGCATCTGCACAATTCAAGAACTCGTAGTTACTCACCTGCCGGGGGAAGGGGCGGATATGCCGGTACTTGCCCAGCTGGATCGCATCGTGCAAAATGGGGTGAAAGTTGACAAACAGCAGCTGCGCATCGGTCATGCTCTTGTCCAGCACAGAAAGCATGGCGTGCACCTGAGCAGCGTACTCGCTAGTGTCCACATCCCGGTTGCTGGTGCCCCGCCAAGTGGGCATATAGGCATAAACGGTCTTGTCCTCCAGCCCCAGCTGCCGGCGCAGGGCAACGCCCTTCTCCGGCTCCATAAACACCTTGTTGCGGGGATAACCGGCCATCACCACCTTGCCGGTATACAACGGCTCCAAATTGTAATCCCGTAGGATCACATCCCGGGTAAAGGCGTTGGGCTGGGTCAGGTAGTCCGCTTGCAGAAAATTGTGCTGCACATTGTACATGGACTCAATGCCCATGCGCATTTGCTTACCCAGGGTCTTCAGCGGGGTGCCGTGCCAGGTCTGCATATACACCTGCCCGGGTCGCTTAATGAAATAAATGGGCAGCGATGCATTGGAAAAAATATGCTGGGCACAAGCCAAAATGCGGGTGTAGCGGAAGGTGGTCACATCCACCAGCTCCACTTGCAGTCCCGCCGCGTCCACAAAGGCTTGGTGCTTCTTTTTATCCTCTGTGGCATAGAACACCCGGTACTGCCCCGGGTAAAGCCGTGCGATCTCTTGCGCCAGCACCAGCCCGGAGTCGGACACCGTTTGGCCGTGGAAGGACTCAATCAGCACCCATTGGGGACGCAGACGGCAGTATTTTGAAAAAAAACCGTAATAAAACTTGCGCTTGGGGGTCTTGCTGACCATACGGCGCAGCCGCTTCTTGATCGCTTTTAATTTTTTTCGAATTCCAGCCATAATTTCTCCTGTTTTCTGCCACGTATAAAAGCCACAAAACCCCGCCGAAAATCGGCAGTACTTGACAACTCTGTTTATTTTTGATCCCGACCGGGGGCGCCATCCGCTCGTCCGGCAGCTGATCTACGCCACCCACCGCCTCTTGCAAGCCCAGATCCTCTTTGATCTGAGAAGTGGAAATACCCGGTGTGCGATCCAAAAACACCAGCTCACAGTAGTCCTTCAAATAATCGAACTTGTCGCTGCCTTTCCAGTCGCCGCCCATGACCACCGTATCAATATGGTATTCCTGCACATCGTGGACCTTTTGCTCCCAGCTGTTCTCCGGGATCACCAGATCCACATAGCGAATGGCCTCCAGCATCTTCTTGCGGGTCTCATAGGTGTGGTAAGCCTTTTTGCCCTTTTCGGCGTTAAACTCATCGGTAGACAGCGCCACAACCAGGTAATCGCCCATAGCCTTTGCCCGCTGCAACAGCCGAATATGACCGTAATGGAGCAAATCAAAGGTGCCGTATGTTAAAATCCGTTTCATCTGATTCTCCTGTCTTTTCTAAAAAACAATCTTTTTTATTATTAAACCACATCTGTACCGTCTCTGTCAAGCACCACACGCTCCACCACACGCTGTGCGGCATGGCCATCGTCCAAATAATTAAAGCGGGCATTGAAAGCGGCATACTTCTCCGCATATCGGGACTTGTCCGCCTCTACGGCATGCAGTGCCCGATGCAGATCCGCCTGCGTTTCCACAATCGGGCCTGGCAAACAATCCAAATCAATATAAAATCCACGAATTTCACCTGCATAACTGGCCAGATCGTACATATAAAATAGCATAGGCCGGTGCAAATTGGCATAGTCAAAAAACACAGAACTGTAATCGGTAATGAGCACATCTGCCACCACATACAGCCGGTTAATATCCGTCACGCCGCAGGCGTCGTATACAAAGCCCTTGTATTTCTTAAAGTCAAAAGAATTGGCCACCAAATAGTGGGCACGGAATAAGATCACATAATCGTCACCGAATTCCCGGCGCAGGGCGTCAAAATCCATGTGGGTGCGATACACATAGCCCAGCTTGGCGTCATGCTGATTGTCCCGCCATGTGGGAGCATAGAGAATGACTTTTTTATCCGCCGGCAATCCCAGCTCCCGCTTGATGCGCACCTCGTCCGCCAGAGTGTGGTTGATGAGAAAGTCATTGCGAGGATAGCCCGCCTCCAGCACCGTGTCCGCCTTGCCCACCGCCTGCAAATTCCAGGCGGAAATGAACTTCTCCGCCGCAAAGGCAGAGGGTGCCAAAATATACTTAAACTTCTCTGCATCCACCTTGTATTTTTGGCGAATCTCCTCTTTGGAATTCATGGCATTGTCAGAAATGGAAATATCATATCCTAAGCGCTTTAGGGGCGTACCGTGCCAAAGCTGCACATACACCTGGTCGTCCTTGGGATAAATATGGTCTGCAATCCGATAGTTAAAGAACCAATACTTTGCCCGGGCGCAAGCTTCCTCATAAGCCGGGGTATTTACGGTAACTATATAAGTATTGAGGTGATCCAGCACATATGTGAATTTCTTCGGTTCCCGAAAAGCCCACACAAAAGTGTAATCCGCAAAGCGAGGATCGCTGCACATATATTCATAAATGGCCTTGGGACTGTCGCTGTACCCCCTGCCGTCAAAGGTAGAAAAAAGCACCACCTTGGGATCCGTTGCAATATGTGCCGTGCGCTTTTGGTAACCGCCCATACGCTCATCCAGCAAAAATCGACGGCTGGCCTTGCGAAAAACAGCGCTGCGCTTGGCCACGTCAATGGCCACTTTTTTGATTTTTTTGAACGCTTCTGCACGCCAATCACGCTTATGGGGCGCATACAGCAGTTCTAAATTGTCCGTGTTATACCAAGCCATGGCTTCCTCTTCACTTTCACAGAGTCTATATACAATATTATAAATAGATAGCGGATAATGTCAATATTCTTTCTGAAAAAGGCAAATCCTGCGCCGGCGAATATAGACAAATTATGCAGTTTATGCTACTATAAAGAGCAGAGATTTTTTGCAACTTCCACATAGGCGGAGAAAAATATGACCAAACCCACTGTTACAATTGAACGCTGCCAACAGATCGGCCATCAGCTGAATCTGCAAGTGACCCTCACCTGTCCGGTGCCCCCGGTGTACCCCAAGCTCAGCGTCGTCTTTACCTGCGGCGAACGCACCCGGATCATTCCCATGGCATTTACCGACAGCGACGGCACCACGCTGCACGCCCAAAAAGCCGTGGAGCTGGCCTATGTGTTTTACGAGCCGCCGGTGGGGCAGCCCATGGGCATAACTTTTCTTTATACCGACGGCGTCCACGGCTATCAGCCGGTGGAACCGGACCAACCGTACCAAGTGACCTGTCCGCCCCGCCGGGCGCTGTGCCACTTTATCCGCAGCAGCAAAAAAGAGAAGTTGAAGCAGTTGGCGGGGGCTTGCTTCTCGCTGCTGGCTCTGCCCTATCGACACTGTAAGGTGCAACCCAAGCAAGTGACGTTCCTTTCCAACCGCTCCGATCGATTGTCCGGCAATATTAAATCCGTCTTTTTGGAGATGACCAAGGTACCGGGAGTGGAGATCACCGTCCTGTGCCACAAGGGCAACCTGCTTCACAGCCTGCCGGTGCTGCGCCAATTTCTGCGCCTGTATGCCACGTCGCAGGTGGTGTTTGTAGACGACTATTATCACCTGCTGTCTTATGTAAAGAAAAAACCGGAGGTGCAGCTGGTGCAATTGTGGCACGCCTGCGGTGCCTTTAAGACCTTTGGCTACTCCCGCCAGGGTGAGCAGGCACTGCCCCAAGCTCGCCATCACCGCAGTACGACTACGCTATTGTCAGCTCTCAACAGGTGTGCCCCTGCTATGCAGAGGGCTTTGGCATTGATTTGCAAAAGGTATTACCCTTGGGCTCGCCTCGGTGCGACCGCTTTGCCGATGACCGGTACAAGGCAGCCTTTACCAAGCGCTTTTATGCAGAAAATCCCCAATTAGCAGACAAAAAAATCGTGTTGTTCGCGCCCACCTTTCGAGGCGGCGGTCAAGGCAACTGCTACTATCCGCTGGAGAAATTCCGCCCGGACGATCTGCTGGATGCCCTGCCGGAGGACACGGTGCTGGCAACGAAAATGCACCCTTATCTAACCGAACGCCCCACCTGCCAAAGGGCAGAGCACGCCAACCGGTTTATTGATTTGACAGATCGGTACGATGTGAACGACCTGCTGTTTGTCAGCAGCGTACTCATCACCGACTATTCCAGCGTGGTGTACGAGGCGTCTATTTTGAACCTACCCATGCTGTTCTATGCCTTCGATTTGGAGAGCTATTGCAAAGAGCGGGACTTTTACTGCGACTACGCCTCCTTTGTGCCCGGGCGTATTGTACGCACCATGGAGGAACTGACCCACGCCCTGCAAACGGAGGATTACCAGCAAGAAAAGGTGGCGCCCTTCTACACCCGCAATTTTGACGATACCGCCGGAAAAGCCACCCAAAATGTGGTGCACTTTGCCAAAGAACTGCTGCATATTTCCACGGATCACCTACCCCTATAAATTCCCAGTAACGGAGACTGTTCATGTTTAACTGCAAAATGATTATCAACCGCCTGCATATTGAGGACACTCGTATGGAGATCGGGGTGGCCATCAACTGCCCCTTTGATGTGGATGTTTCCTCTCCCAAAGCGCGAATCCTGTTTGAATGTGACGGACAGACCCGCCGCCTGCCCCTGCGGGTGGTCAACTACTTTCGCCAAAAGCAGGAGGAGAGTTGCATTGTGGTATGCAACTATACCTACCTGCTGGACCAGATCTTTTACCACTTTCAGCCGGAAAGCCCGGTGACCGTCACCATTGACTTTGAGTACGGCCGCCACACGGTGCAAGCGCTGCCCTTTACCGTGTCTACCAATGTGCTCCACGAGAACCCGGGTTTGGAACTGCCGGAGGAATACATGGAGTACGAGTGCTTTGACGGCGCAGCGGTATTTGACGCACCGGACAATGAGTATGTCCCCCCGGCGCAAACCGGAAACCGCACCTACGCCTTCGACTTTGACTGCGAAAACAGCGCCATTCTCCTTTTCTCGAAAAAAAAGAAAAACGGAGATCGACCCTTTGTGCAGCGCAGCCGTGTGCTGGTGCCCCTGTTGCGGTTTATCGACTTTGCCCTGCGGTGCCTGCTTGCCCTGCTTTTGCTGCCGCTGTTTCTGTTTGACGGCATTTTGGCCGGGCTGGATATTGTACCCCGGCGCAAAACCGCACCCATTGAGGGTGTGGGCAAAAACATTTTTGTGCAGTTTAAGATCAATGTGTCTTCCTTTATTAAAACCAGCTTTAAGCGTGCCAATTTTGTAGAGAACATTCGCCGCCCGGTGTATGCCATCTACAACGCCTACTATAAGCTGCTGTGCAAAAAGGAAGTCGTGCCCAACCGGGTCACCTTTATGTCCGGCCGACGGGACACCCTGGGCGGCAACCCGGAGTTCGTCTATAACCAAATCAAAGACGACCCGAATATTGATTTTCAGTTTTTGCTGTTCTCCGACCTAACGGCCACTATAAAGCTAAAAACATGTTCCGCTTTGTCAAATTGTACGCCTCCTCCAAGGTGGTGATCGTGGACGATTACTTCCGCCTGCTGAATATGGTGGACAAACGCCCGGAAGTGAAGCTGATGCAGTTGTGGCACGCCTGCGGCGCCTTTAAGACCTTTGGCTTTACCCGCCTGGGCAAGGCAGGCGGCCCCAAGCAAACGGACCCCAACCACCGCATGTACGATGTGGCCATTGTCTCCTCCGCGGAGATCGCCAAGCATTACGCCGAAGGCTTCGGCCTGTCTGATGACAAGGTGTTGGCCACCGGCATTCCCAGAACAGATATATTTATGGACCACAATATGCCCAAACGGTGCAGGATGGGTTCTATACCAAGTATCCCCAGCTGCGGGACAAGCGCATCATCCTCTTTGCCCCCACCTTTCGAGGCAACGGCCAAATGAGCGCCTACTACCCGGCAGACGCTTCCATGTGGACGAGTTTATGGAAGCTTTGCCGCAGATACGGCACTGCTGATCAAGTACCACCCCTTCTGCCCGGAGCGCCCGGTGATCCCGGAAGGCTACAAGGATCGGGTGCTGGATCTGTCCGACGAGGACGAGCTCAACGACCTGCTGTTCGTCACCGATCTGCTGATCACCGACTACTCCAGCGTGGTATTCGAGGCGTCACTGCTGGATATTCCCATGCTGTTTTATGCCTTTGACCTGTTTGACTACATCAGCAAACGGGATTTCTATTATGATTTTGAGAGCTTTGTGCCCGGCAAAATCGTCTTTTCTCAGCGGGAATTAACAGAGGCCATCACCACCGGCGACTTTGAGAGCGAGAAAGTACCGCCCTTTAAGACCAAGTTCTTTGACCACCTGGACGGCCGCTCCAGCCGCCGAGTGGCAGACCTGATCCTGCGTTTCATCGGTGAGAAAGCGTAAAAAGCATACACCTTTACCCCCGGCTGTATAGCCGGGGATTTTTTTGCCGTAAATTGGAAAAACAGGCGTATATAATTTTCGTATTGCCGGGCAAAACAGGTGCAAAATAATAGGGATATATTAACATTTAAGGAGATATGCTCTATGAAAGCTACCGGTATTGTACGCCGCATTGACGACCTGGGGCGCATTGTGATCCCCAAGGAGATCCGCCGCTCGTTCCGCATTAAGGAGGGCGACCCGCTGGAGATCTTTACCAACGCCGACGGCGAGGTGATCTTTAAAAAATACTCGCCCATCGGCGAACTGTCCCAATTTGCCGGGCAATACGCCGAGGTGCTCCACAAGAACGGCTGCTCCCCGGTGGTGATCACGGACAACGACCATGTGGTGGCCGCTGCCGGGGTCAGCAAGCGAGAGGTGATGGAGCGCCGGGTGACCAAGGCGCTGGAGGATGTGATGGACGCCCGCACCCCACGGATCGCCAAGCACCCGGCGAATGCTGCAAGCCATTGAGGGCTACGACCGCCCCGCAGAGGTAGCCTATCCCATTGTGTACGGCGGCGACGTGTCCGGCACAGTACTGCTGCTGCAAGGTGAGGACGGCGCGTACCGGACGAAGCACAAATCCGGCTGATCCAGGTAGGCGCCGCCTTTTTGGGCCGCCAAATGGAATAAACGCTTTGTGCAAGTTGCACAAAATGTTAATGCGTTTTTAGTGCATAGTAGCCAATACGCAGAAATGGCAAAAAAAGCCTTGCATTTTTGAAAATCGGGTCTATAATGTGTCACGAAAAGAGAAAAACAGACCCGAGGTACAAACAATGAAGAAACTCAGAAACAACGCACGCGGTTATATCCTGGATATGTTCGCACAGCACCATATGGTGAAGCGCACCGTACTGTCTTTTCTGAGCATTGTGATTATGGGGTTTGGTACGGCTCTTTTCAATGTTTCCGGTTTCGGCGTAGATCCGTTCACCTCTATGAATATGAGCGTGGCCGCCGTTTTGGGGGTCAGCTTTGGTACCTACCAGCTGATCATCAACGCAGTGATCCTGCTGTATGTAGTTATCGTTGCGCACCGGGGACTGGTCGGTGTAGGCACCGTGTTCAACATGGCCGCGTCGGTTACAGCTGTGAGTTATTCAGCAGCCTGCTGATGCCGATGGTAAAGCAGAACGACACTCTGTCAATTAGAATCCCCCTTCTCCTTGCCGGTATCCTCGTTCTCTGCTTTGCCTGTAGCCTGTTCTTCACGGCCAACATCGGCGTTGGCCTTATGACGCCCTGGGCTTTATGCTCAGCCGCTTCGCCAAGCTGCCGTACAAATGGGTGCGGGTGCTGACGGATGTGACCGTGGTGTCCATCGGGCTGCTGGTCAGCGGCGGCTTTACCGCCATTGCGCACGGCGACTTTGCCAGTATTCAAAATATCGGCATCGGCACCGTCATTACGGCCTTTTGTATGGGCCCTCTGATCAACTTCTTTAACAAGACCCTTTCCGCAAAAATCTTCAATGTAGACTATGCCCAGATCAGCAAGGATGTGGCGTTCTTTATGATCAAAGGCGCAATGCGGAAAAATTCTCTGGGTGCCGTTCCCGGCAACAACACCCAGTTATACAGTCAGGCTTACAGTCTGACTGATAAGTAAGATGCCAAGAAGGTTGCCTTCTCTCCCCCTTTCCGGGCAGCCTTTTGACATATATAATTTATGGCTTTTGCATAATTTTTACCCCCCCTTAAAAGAAGCGACACCGAATGCTATGTTCGGCGTCGCTTCTTTTATCTGCAAAAACAAAAGCGGCAGCCTGCTGGAAACAGCGCGGACTGCCGTATTTTTATTTATGATATTTTGAATGGTTGTTGATGGCGCAGGCCCGGTAGATCTGCTCCAGAAGCACCAGGCGGGCCAACTGGTGCGGCAAAGTCATTTTGCCAAAGGACAGCTGCAAGTCGCCTGCGGCCTTTACACGAGGCGACAGGCCATACGAACCGCCGATGACAAATATTAGGTGGGAGCTTTGCTGGCTAAAGTCCGCCACCCGGGCCGCCAACTGCGCGCTGGACAACTCTCGCCCCTCGATACAAAGGGGGATCACCCGAGCGCCTTTTGGAATTTTTGCCAAAATGCTGTCGCCCTCCTGCTCCAGCACTCGTTGGATCTCTGCCGGAGACGGATCTGCCGGGCAGCGGCTCTCCGGCAATTCCACCACCTGCACCTTGGAAAAGGCGGACAGCCGCTTTAAGTACTCGTCGCAGCCCTCGCGAAGATACTTTTCTTTTAGCTTGCCCACCGTCAGAACGGTTATGCGGATCATAACACCAGGCACCCGCCTTCCTGCTCCGGTGCAGCCACCTGCAAGCGATAGTCTACCTCCGGACGGGCACCCAATGCCGTCAGAGCCGCCACGGTGGTCTGGTATGCCAAAGAAGGCATATTGTTCTCCCGGCTCAGGTGAGACAGCACAAAGCGGGTGGTGCCGCTGCGCAGCAATTCCCCGGCAAAGGCGGCGCAGTCCGTATTGGACAAATGGCCGGTATCGGACAAAATGCGCTGTTGCAGCGGATAGGGATACGACCCGGCGCGCACCATAGACGGCTCGTGATTGCTCTCCAGAAATACCAAATCTGTGCCCGGCAAAGCCGCTTTCGCCGCCGAGGTTATGTAGCCGGTATCCGTGCACACGGCAATGCGCCGCCCGTCCGGCATCGTAAACTTATATCCCTGGCACGCCACGCTGTCATGGCTCAAAGCAAAGGGCAACACTTGCAGATCCATAAAATCCCCAACCTCTGCAAAGGGGCGGGCGTCCACCTTCTCATTCAAATTGCCCTGGCGCGCCATCTGCTCCAGCACCGCCGGATGGGCAAAAACCGGAATATGATACCGTGCGGCAAACACCCGCACACCGGCCGCATGGTCTCCATGCTCATG